>ENA-OQHP01000013-OQHP01000013.1-human-gut-metagenome-genome-assembly--contig:-NODE-13-length-60603-cov-2.857183_pt1 | contig 60603 bp, 66 predicted proteins | sample MGYA00242563_ERZ504717 | MGnify/ENA primary metagenome ERZ504717 (study PRJEB26092, sample SAMD00036212) | human gut metagenome | host: Homo sapiens | study: EMG produced TPA metagenomics assembly of... | reverse complement strand
GTGAAAAATTAAAGCTTTAAATAGTGGTGTAACGCGTGATGAAGGTAATCTTTGGTTTGTTGGCTCTCCTACTCAAGTTTTTATGATTATAAAAAGATTGGTATCTGGCAATTAGGTGAGGAAGTTCAGGCCAAAGCTTTTGGAGGATTTAAGCCAGGGGATATTAAAGTGGCAGATATGTCACCTAAAGGTTCTGAAGGTGAAGGCGTTTTCTCTACGGATGACCGGGTTATTTTTTCAAGAGTTCCTAAGTATACGTTTGGTATAACTAATAATATCATCTATAAGAATTTTGATTTAATGTTCTTTATTTATGGTCGTATCGGACAATATGTAAAAGATGCCTATACTCAGCTATACAAGCCAAGTGCGTTGGAAAATAGCGCACCTGTAAATTATTGGACACCTGAGAATCCTAGCAATGAGTATCCTCGTCCCAATAGTGGTTATTCAACGAACAGCTATTTGTTACAGTCTTCATTGGCATTCCGTAAAGCTTCTTTTGTGAAAATACGAGATATTACATTGGGATACACACTGCCTAAAGAATGGACATCCAAAATGATGGTGCAGAAGTTGCGTATTTATTGTTCTTTGAATAATTTCATTACCTTCACGGATTTCCCGAATTATGATCCGGAAAGCAATGGAAGTATGGACTTTCCATTGGCGAAGCAAGTGTTGTTTGGCATCAATCTTAGTTTGTAATCTTTAATTATGATCATTATGAAAACAAAATTTTATTATTATATAAGCATATTATTTCTTTGTTTATGTCATGTCTCTTGTGAAGACTTTCTAGAAGAAACTAATAAAAGTGGATTGACAACGGATCCATTTATGAAAACGAAGTTGGAATAGAGAGTGCGTTGAATTCCTGTTATTCGGGTGCAAGGACATTTTATGGTCAGGAAGATGGTTTTGGTATGACAGAATCTGGTACTGATTTGTTTTTGCGTGGGGGAGATAATAAAGCAAATCAATTGGCTGATTATACTATTGACTTAAATGGCTCCCAATCAACTATCGGAAATGTTTGGAAAAATCTTTATTTGTCATTAAGCGCTTGTAATCAGACTATTTCTTTGTTGCCAAGTGAAGTATTGACCGAAGCTGAAAATAAGTCATTTGAAGGCCAGGCTAAGTTTTGGAGAGCCTTCTATTTGTGGTTGATAACAGAAACTTGGGGAGACGTGGTATTGAACACAGAACCTATAACGGGTGCTGTTACTGAAGCACACCGTTCGTCTGTAGAAGATTTTTATAAAGTTATTTTTGATGATTTAGATGTGGCTGTCAATCAACTGGCACCAGGCAAATCAACAGATGGTAGAATAACTCAGGATGTAGCTAAAGCTTTTAAAGCAAGAGCTTGTTTGACCAGAGCTTGTGCAACGGGCGAGGCTTCGCTTTATGCTGAGGCCGCTGTGTTGGCAAAGGATATTATCAATAGTCAACGCTATTCTTTCTATACTGATTATAGTGATATGTGGGATATTGCCAATTGTGATGGAGGTACAAACAAAGAAGCAATTTTTTCTATAAATTACACCAACTCAGAATTAGAAAATAATGCTTTTGATGCTACTGCTACTAATTCGGGTAATAAAGGGATTGTTGATTTTGTGATGAAATATGATAAGGAAGCCGGAATGGAACGCGATGTCTTGAATGCTCGTCCTTTCCAAAGATATATGCCGTCCAGGTATCTGCTGCAATTATATAATGAGAATATAGATCAGCGTTATAAAGTGACGTTTAAAGATGCCTGGTACGCTAACAAGAATCCGTTATCCGAGAGTGATTTAAAAGTTTATCCTTTAATGGCTACAGGAGATACGGCCATATATATCATGAAAACGGCTGCTACTGATTCACAAAAAGTATGGGCGTCAAAGCGGTATCGTTTGCTGGATGTTAATGACGTGTACACTTCGGAAGGTAAAGCTATCTTAAGGTCGCAATTTGTAGAAATGCATAAGTTTGCCGATCCTACGGCGGTTTATAATCAGGATTGGTGTCAACGGGATGCATTTGTCATTCGTTTGCCGGAAATGTATTTTATTGCAGCCGAAGCGATGCTGCAAACGAATAAACAGGAAGCGGTGGATTTGATGAATGAATTCTTGATGAAACGTGCAATACCAGGTAAAGAAAATGACATGAAAATTACTGAATCGGAACTGACTATCGATTTTATTTTAGATGAGAGGGCTAGGGAATTGTGTGGAGAACAAATACGTTGGTTTGATTTAAAACGAACTAAAAAGTTAGTTGAATACGTTAAGTTGCATAATATGGATGCAAAAGATAATATTCAAGAATATCATATGCTACGTCCGATACCCCAAAATCAATTGGATGCGGTGACTAATAAAGATGAATTCACTCAAAATCCCGGATATACAAAATAAAGTAATTTTGTAAAAGGAGTATATTGAAGTATTTCTTCTTAACATACTCCTTTTATAATATACCATAAAGAAAAATAGAGGTAAAATGAAATCAGCTATAAAAAAAATATTCGTTTTAGCGGGTTGTGTACTATTGTTTGTAACATCTATGAGAGCACAGAGGGCATGTCTCAATTTATCAGAAACTCTATGGAATATCACTCTTGATCGTTCGGCTGTATGGCAAAATGATTCTCTTTATGTTCCTCCTGTCAATATTCATGACCTCCCTGTTCATATACCTACCGGAGGCTGGAATTTGCTTGATACACCCGATAAGATAGGGGTGACACTTCCTGCTACCGTAGAGCAACACCTATGGAGATGGAATGGAGAAACATTTGGAGTTACCGGAAATTATGTAGGGGTTTCATGGTTTGATACAAAAATAAATGTACCTGCTGATTGGAGAAATAAACGGATAGTGATGAATGTTGCTTCTGTCCGTTTTAGAGCTGAGATTTTTGTTAATAAAAAATTGGTGGGATATGATTTGGTGAATAGTACGCCGTTTGCTGTAGATGTGACACCTTTTATTCTACCTGGTCAGGAAAATGTGATTGCTTTCCGCATTACTGATCCAAATGGTAATTTTAATTGGAAAGATTCCCAAGTCTATACATGGGGAGAGTATAGAACTAATCCTTCTCATGGTTTTGGCGGTATAACTGGAAAAGTGGAGTTGGTTGCTACGGATAAGTTATATATTGGAGATGTTTTTATTAAAAACCAACCGGACCCTCATTCTATTGAAGTTGAAGTGACGGCTTGTAATGAAACAAAGAACCCGATGAAGGCTCAGAAAATGCTTTTAACAGTAAAAGAACATAAAGGTGAGAAAGTACTTTACCGAAAAGAATACCCTGTTGAAAATCTTGTTGTCGGAGAGAATAAACAAACTTTTCATATTCATTTGCCAGCGGCAAAATTGTGGAGTACGGATTCTCCTCATCTTTATGATTTGTCTGTTTCAGTAGGTACGGATAATTATACGCAGCGTTTTGGATTCAGATGGTTTGAAGTGAAGGATATTCATGGAGATAAGCAATTTTTCTTGAATGGAAAAAGAATTGTTTTACGTACAGCTATTTCATGGAGTTTCTGGCCGGATAATGGGATCACTCCATCTGATGAGTTGGCTAGGAGACAAGTGGAGAGTGCTAAAAAGCTAGGACTTAACATGTTGAATTTTCACCGTACTATCGGGCATAGCAATGTCTTGGATTATGCTGATGAATTGGGACTATTATACTTTGAAGAACCGGGAGGCAATCAGTATCCTATCAGTCACTTTAATGATAATAACAAGCAAAGCAAGTTTTATTTTGCTTACCGGAATGAAAAATTGGCGCGAATGATTAAACGTGACCGTAACCATCCGTCTCTTGTTATTTATAATTTGCATAATGAACGGGGAGCTTGGCCACAGGTACAGGATTATGCGCAGATGCGTATGGCACATTCGTTGGATCCTACCCGTATCTTAACTTATAATTCCAGTAATGGAGAGAATCCGGAAAATGAGGCGAATGCCGTTTTAAATTGCACTTGATGCCAAACGATACTACTTTTTATGATTATGGATGGTATGACAGGCATCATGCAGGTGGTCCGGGTTGCTATCATGATAATTTATATTTGGGTAAAGATAACTATCACCGTTTTTCAGATCATAAGGATGAGATTATTTATTGGGGGGAAGACGGGGCTATTGGTACTCCGCCGCGTCTTCAGCTCATTCGGGATGAAATCCTGCAATCTGGCACTACTTCTGGATGGGAAGCGATGGATTATATGAAGTGGTATGATGCATATGATTCGTTTCTTAAACACAATGGATTTGCCAAAGCATTTCCTACAGTGGATGATTTGACCCGTGCCATGGGGAATGTGGCTTTCTATTATCAAGGTAGGGTAATTGAGAATATTCGTATCAGTAATACGGTGGATGCTTATGCTGTAAATGGTTGGGAAAGTATGAAACTGGAAAATCACTCCGGCATTGTTGATAATTATCGTTATCCTAAAGGAGATGTGGAAGTAATGGCTCGTTATAACCAACCGTTATTTTTAGCTGTAAAAATGAATCGGAAAGTGCTGAATGTTGGAGATACGACTATAGTAGATACTTATATTGTAAATGAAAAGAATTTGAAGGGGAATTATTCTCTTCAATTGATCGCGAAAGATGCGGAAGGTACTGTATTGGCTACCCATGTATCTAGTGTACATGTTAAAGGGGGAATGTATATGGTCAATGTTTACAGATCGGCTGGAATTTTGTTCCTCGGGCAACAGGCTATGTTTGTATTGAAGCAAAGTTGGTCAAAGGCAAAAAAACTTTTGCAACTGGAAACGATTCTTTGTTTGCTGTAAGTTTGAATACGAAAGGAATTACAGCTAATGGTTCTATTGCTGATACTACGGGCGTTCTGAGCAATTTTATGAAAACAGTTGGTTTTGATATTCCGGAATATAAAGAAGGAACACCTTCGGGAGATTATTTGTTGGTTGGCGCCTTTGAACCTACTCAATGGGGAAGTGGTATGAGTGATATTATGGAATGGGTTTACAAGGGACATACATTGATTATTGTGGATAATGCGGAAAGGTGGGCTGAGTTCTTAGCGGATAAAGAAGTTTTGGATTATCGTGGTTCAAAGAAACTAGGTACGGCTTGGTATGGTGGGAACTTTTTCAATAGAGAACATCCTATTTTTGATGGATTGCCTGTCAATTGTGTCTTTAATTGGGAATATCAATGCTTTGCTACTTACAACCGTCATCGTGTAGGGTTGCGTTGCTTTAATGGGGAAACATTGGTTGCTTGTGTTTCCGATCATAAAAAAGAAGTTTATTCTGCCTTGTCTGTTATTCCGGCAGGTCGTGGAAAAATAATTATTACTACATTGGATATTCCTGCATGTATAAAGGATGTCAAAGCTTATACAGTTCCTGTTGATCTTGATGGCATGAACGAGTCGATGAATACTTTTAATACCAAAAGCGAGAATAGGGCTAATGTAGTGGGCCAACAGTTATTATTGAATTTAATAAAAGAAGTAATAGATAATTATGAAGAAGAGTATTATTGCCATAGCATTTTTGTTGTTATGTCCATTTTATGGGGTGAGAGCACAGGAGAGACCATTTTTTGATTTGTCAGGAAAAGGATGGCATTTATGGCAGGATAAAAATGCAGCTTGGCAGACAGAGGATATTTATTTGACATTGGAAGAGGCACGGAAAAGTCCTGTAATTGTTCCTACAGCGGGATGGGATATATTGACTTCTGCCCAGACTCTTTCGGTACAGGTTCCTGGAACAGCTGAAGAATATCTTCAAACTCAGTCCGGACCCGAAGGAGATATTACAGGAGTTACATGGTGGAGTCGTACAATGGATATTCCGGTATTGAAGAAAGGACAAAAGTCTTTTTGAATTTTGGCTCTATACGTTCACGGGCGGAAATTTTTATTAATCAGAGATTAGTGGATTATCAGATTGTGGACAATGTTCCTTTTGAAACGGATATTACTCCTTATATAAAATCAGGAGAACAGGTACAATTGGCTGTACGTATAACGGATGCGGGTGGTAACATGATTGGCGTGACTACAGAACTATTCCGTGGGGAGATAAAATGTTGCCTCCCGGTCATGGCTTTGGAGGAATAACAGGAAAAGTTAGTATGAAGGTATGTAATTCTGTTTATGTGGCAGATATTTATATGCAGAATACTCCTCAGATAACTACCGCCAACGCTATTCTGACATTACAGAATGAAAAAGGAAAGACTGCGAAGCAGGATCTTCGTATAACGGTGTACGAGTGGAAAAATAAAGAAAAAATAGTTTATTCTAAAGAGATAAAGGGTATCTCATTAAATAAAGGTATGAATGAACTGAAGATTCCTGTATCAGCTCCGGATGCGAAATTATGGAGTGTGGATGATCCTAATCTGTATGTATGTGAGGTGGAGTTGTCCGAAGGACAGAACTGGTGGATAAAGATTCCCGCCGTTTTGGATTCCGTTGGTTCGAGGCTTCCGGTATAGGTGATGATGCTGTTTTTCGTTTAAATGGAAAACGTATCATGCTTCGCTCGGCCATCAGTTGGAGTTTTTGGCCAGTCAATGGTATTTTTCCGTCGGAAGAATTGGCTGAAAGGCAAATTCGCATAGCTAAGGAGTTAGGATTGAATATGCTGAATTTTCATCGTTTTATCGGTAATACTGACGTAATGAATTATGCTGATGAGTTGGGACTGCTCTATTTTGAAGAGCCTGGCGGTTTTCGTCTGGACGTAAGACAGCCGTTTATGAATGCTGTTTTGCATGAAAAGGTCATCCGTATGGTAAAGAGGGATCGCAGTCATCCCTGTCTGGTTATCTATAATATGATGAATGAATCGGGAAATGCTGCTCCTGAAAAGTTAGAATTGGAAATTCAAGCGATGAAGGATATGCGTGTATTGGATCCTTCCCGGTTGATTCTTCGTACCTCGGCTTGGGCTAAGGGAGATGATATAGAAGATCAGGCTAAAATTCATATTCGTCCTTACGATGAAAAGTGTATTGGAGTGGCTGGTATGATTATCATCGTGCCGGAGGACCTGCTGTTTGGAATGAAGGTTTGTACAAGGCCTGAAGATTATTATAATGATACAAAGAATAAGCGTGAAATTGTATTCTTTGGTGAGGAAGGGGCTTTATCATCACCTCCTCGTTTGGAAAAGAATAAAGAAGATTTGGAAAAATATAGCTATAAAGGATGGGATGGTAGAGAGTTTCTACGTTGGTATGATGAATTCAATAAATTTCTGGATGCTAAACAGTTAAGGACTGTTTATCCTACCGTGGATGATTTGTGTGTGGCTATGGGAACTGTATCCTATGAACATCAGGGACGTAAAATAGAATCGGCCAGAATGAATAATTTGACGGATGCATACGTTGTTAATGGATGGGAATCGGAATTGACGGAGAATTATTCGGGAATTGTCGATTGTTTTCGTTATCCCAAATCAGATCCGGCTATCATAGCTCGTTATAATCAGCCTTTGTATGTAGCGGTAAAGACCAGGCAACAGGTTGCAGCCGCAGGGGGAAAGGTGACCGTTGATTTTTATCTGATTAATGAGAAGAATGTCCGGGGAAACCATCAATTGAAAATCTCGGTGACAGACTCTCAAGGAAAAGTGATGGAGGTAGGGACTTATGAAACGGAAGCTGCCGGAGGTGAGGTTTATGGTCAGTTGTTGGTGAAAGATGTAAAAATACCTGTTCCTACAGCTGGAGGACTTTGTAGGATTGAAGCAAAACTGTGTAAGGAAAATTCTGTTGTTACAACTGGGTATGATGATATATTGTCTGTAAATCTGGCATCCAATATGTTGGATGGTAAAGGGGCCGTTTGGGAAGATGGGAGTGCTTTACAGAATTTCTTGAAGGGAAAAACGAAAGAAGCGGTTGCAGCTTACGAGGATAATTTAGGAAAGTTGGATTGGATTATGGTGGCCCGTCCTCCTAGGAAAGATCAGTTGACAATGGTGCCGATGGAAGCGTTACGCTCTGCCGATGGCAAACCGGGATTGGATGTGGTCTATTATGAGGATATGGAATTTCAGAAGGAAGTTTATCATGAAGTGGCCAAGGTGGTTAATCTGAGTGCTATTGAGGGAGCTACACCAAGTCCTTTTGTGTATATGCTTGATGGTTATGGTATTAAATGGAGTGGTAAAGTACTTCCTTCTGTCAGTGGTGAATATACGATTATTCCTCAGAGTAATGATCGTAGTATGATTGAAGTCTTTGTCAATGGTAAGAAAATATATGAAATAACCAGGAAGAAAGAGCATTTGGGCGATGGAAAAGTCTATTTGGAAGGAGGCAAGTCTGCGATATAGAGATCCGTTTCAGGCATCCTCGCAGTAACGCGCGTTGTCGTTTGGATTGGGCTGTTCCTAATGATAAGATGCCGGATGCACAGCGTTTAATGGAACGTGCCGTAAATGATGGAACCAAAATCTTTATTATTCAGAGTGCTGATGAATGGTCGGAATTTATAGCGGCTAATAGTAAAGCGGTGTTTAAGGACAAATTCTTTGTTGGAACCAACTGGCTGGGCGGGGTGATGTTTAATAAGCCACATGATATTTTCAAGGAACTTCCTGTCGGAAATGCTCTCAACTGGCCTTATCAGGCATTGATACATACAGGGGTGGAGCGTATGGGATTAGTGATGGAAGGTGAAGAATTGCTGGTCGGAGCCTATCATACTTATCCTATGGCTATCGGAACTGCTATGGGGATTGTACCTATGGGTAAGGGTAGTGTTTTGTTCTCTACATTGGATATCTATGGGAACATCATTAATGATTCGGCTGCCGGACTCGTAGCCAAAAAGCTGATTTTCAATATGATTGATTTTAAATAAAATAACAGATACCATGAAAAAACGAATCCTATGCTTTTGTTTATGCCTGTATTGTATAGGGCTATGGGCGGCCAATGCTTCTTTTAAGAAGACAGGAAATGATTTGTTGTTTCTTCTGCCTCAGGGAAATGTGAAATTGGAATTTTGTACAGATGATATGTTCCGTGTACGTCATTCTCAAGGTACCGTGTTCGCTGAAAATGAGCAGTGGATGGTTCGGAAATATGATTTTACTCCTGTACACTATACAGTGGAAGATAAAGGTGCTGCATGGTTGATTACGACCGGAAAACTGATTATAGAGGCTACCAAGAATCCGTTCTGTCTGTCTGTTTCTGATAAAAACGGCAAACTGCTTTATACGGAACTTGCGGAACAACGTTTTTATAAGGATTCTGTCAAGACGAAAGCTGTTCTACAACCGGATGAGCATTTCTTTGGTTTTGGGGAACGTATGGATTTCATGGATCAGCGAGGGCGTAAGGTCTATCTGAATGTAGAGTTGGGAAGAGGGATAAAACCGGCTGTAGGAGGAAAAGATATTTTACGTGCCAATTATTGTCCCGTACCTTTTATGATGAGTACCAAAGGATATGGTTTATTCTTTCATACTCCGTTTGCTACCGAGTGGAATATGGGGTGGGATAGTAGTGATTATTATTCATTCAAAGCTTTTGGCGGTGATTTGGACTATTATTTTATTTATGGTCCCGATTTTTATACCATGGTTGACAGATATACGGAATTGACCGGAAAATCCCCCATGCTTCCTCGTTTTGCAATGGGGTTGCATGTCGGTACTTATTCCGGTGGAACCTGGAAGAATGAAGAGATGACTTCCGATAAATACCCGCCTGCTTTATGTAAACGTTTGCGTGAGGAAGAAGTGCCTTTTGATTTGCTTTGGCTGGATTCTACTTGGAGGCTGTTTAATACCACTTACGGAAATGGTGGTTGCTGTTTTGAATGGCGTAATACGTTCAAAGATCCGAAAGCCATGTTTGATAGTTGCTATGCGCAAAATGTAAAAATGGTGGGGCTTCATATCCGTTCTATATTAGATAATGGCCCTGAATATCATCTGTTGGATAAGGCGCGTGAACAGGGAAACGTGCTGTATCCCGGAGCAAAGATAGAAGGAGTGGTGAATTTCTTTGATCCGAAAGCTGTAGATTGGTGGTGGGAGAACGGAGTAATGAAAGTCGCTTCTATCGGGGCTAAGTTTGTGAAAACGGATGTCGGAGGAACGATGGACCTGAAAGGACTTCATAATATTTTTCCTTTAGCTTATGCGGAGGCCCCCTATCGTAAATTTCAGGAATATAATAATATGAGGGGGGTGACACATACCCGTGAAGGTTATGCGGGAATTCAGCGTTATCCTTATATCTGGGCTGGAGACTGGGGAAGTGAATGGCAGTGGTTTGAACCGGTGATACGTGCAGGACTTAATATTGGTATGAGTGGTGTGGGTAACTGGACTCATTGCATGGGAGGATTTGAACAATATTCTCCTTACGATACAGAATTATATACTCGTTGGGTACAGTTCGGTATGTTTTCACCTATCGCCATGGTGTTCGGTATGGACCATCCCCGTTACCATGAACCTTGGACTTATGGTCCGGAGGCTTTGGCCAATTTCATCAAATATGATAGTTTGCGTTATACATTGATTCCTTATATTTATAGTAATGCCTATCAGCTTTATAAAACGGCACGTCCCATGATGACTCCTTTAGTGATGGACTATCCTCAGGATGAGAATACTTATCAGCTGACACGTCAGTATATGTTCGGGCCATGGATGATGGTTTGTCCTGTCACTACCAAAGGTGCACTGAGCCAACATGTTTATTTTCCCGGTGGAGAATGGTTTGATTATGAAACCGGTGAGCGTTACGAGGGCCGTCAATATAAATCTTTTCTTACTCCGTTGGATGTGTTGCCTATCTATATAAAAGCCGGAGCTATTATTCCCATGCAACCTGTTATGCAGTGGTAGATCAGCACCCTGTAGAGATGATAACATTGGATGTCTATCCGTCAGGCATTTCTTCTTATGAGATGTATGAAGATGATGGTATATCAATGGATTATCAAAAAGGGATTGGTTCATTGACCCGTTTTACCAGCAGGCTTGCTGATGATAGTTGGACGTTTACTGCAGATAAACCGGTAGGGAAGTACAAACCTGCCAAGCACACTTATCTAGTAAAGGCTTATTTGCAGAACGCTCCGCAATCTGTGATAGAAATGGTAAATCGTTGCCCGTTCTTTCATCAGTTACAGATGCAGAGCGGAATACAGGCTGGTTTTATGATATAGAGCATAACGTTTGTATGTGAAGACAGCCGGAGATAACCGTCAGAAAATTGAAATTGTGGTACAATAACTTAAAGGGATGATTCTATGAGAAAAATTATCGGTTTTCGCACTTTATGTGTAGGTTTGGGAATATGGGTGGGGACTGTTGTGGTTTCTGCTCAGGGGGAGTTCAAGGCATTACCTTGGAGTCAAAGTACTGCTTATAATTCTTATCTGATGCGTGATGTACATCGGCAGTTTGCATCCCGCAGTCAGCCATTCAGCAAGCATTTACTTCTCCTGCCGGGATGCAGGAGTACCTGGAGGGTTGCCGTGAACGATATAAACAAATAGTAGGTACTTTTCCTGAAAAAGAGAATTTAAATGTTCAGGTGGTGGGGAAGATACAAGGTACCGGCTATTATATAGAGAAAATAATTTTTGAAAGCAAGCCTGGCCGCTATGTCACAGCACATCTTTATATGCCGGAGAACATGACTGTTCCTGTTCCGGCAACATTGGAACTTTGCGGACATGGATTGAATGGTAAAGGTTCTTCGTCTCATGCCGCTATGCTGATGGCATCCAATGGTATTGCTGTACTAGTGGTAGATCCCATAGGCCAGGGAGAACGGTTGCAACTTATTGATAGGGAAGGAAAACCGCTGACACGGGGGGCTACCACGGAACATACCTTACTGAATGCGGGCTTTAACTTGCTTGGTACTAGTTTGGCGGCACAGGAATATTGGGATAATCATCGGGCTTTGGACTATTTATTGACTCGTAAGGATATTGATTCGGAGCGTATCGGAGTATATGGATCTTCTGGTGGTGGTACTCAGACCGCTTATTATATAGGTTTGGATCCCCGTGTAAAGGTAGCGGCCATTTGTAGTTTCTTTTCTACCCGAGAACGTACTATGGAGTTGCAAGGTCCTTCCGATGGTTGCCAACATATACCATACGAAGGGCGTGAACAACTGGAAGTACCTGATTTTGCTTTAATGATGCTCCACGGCCTTTATTGATTTTAAGCGGTAAATATGATTTTGTCGATTTATGGGGTGCACAACAAGGGTTTGCTGAATTACAACAGTGCTATAAAGTATTGGGAGTTCCCGAAAAGGTGGATATGCTGACAGTAGAAACAGGGCATGGACTTGGAACTGAAAAAAGGCAAAAGTTGGTCAGTTGGTTCAAGCGTTGGCTGAAAGATGATCAATCTCCGGTGAAGAAATCGGCACAAGACCGTTTCCGGTTGTCTGATATGCTTTGTACGACTAAAGGACAGGTGAATGTATCTATGCCTGGAGCACTCAGTATTATGCAGGAAAATGTGAATCAGCTGGATGAGTGGGCTTCCAAGCGTGAGGCGTTCTTTCGAAAGGAAAGAAACTGTCCAAGCAAAGATGCTGGATTTGTTAGGTCTTAAAGGTCTTCCTGACCATAAAATAAGAATTGAAGCAACCGGACATGATTCAATGCGTGAAAATGAACAATATAAGTTTCAGCTTATAAGGGAAGGGGAGATGCCTGTTCCTTGTATTCTTATCATGCCGTCCAGAGCGAATGCTGATTCTCCTGTTGAGTTAAGGTTACAGGAAGAGGGAAAAGGAACTTATTTGAGTGAATATGCGAATTTTGCTGCTGCCTTGACGGAAGGAAAAATCTTGTTGTTGGCAGATTTGCGCGGATTTGGGGAAACAACGGATCCTGCATTCTATACGGATGCTAAATATTGGAACCGTGAGTATCGCAATGCAATGGTCAGTATGCATATAGGGCGTCCTATTATGGGACAACGTGTTGTCGATATTTTGACTTTGCTTGATTTTTGTTCAGAACACGAATTTCTGAAAGGACACCCCGTCAAGGTATTTGCCAATGGTATTTATGGTCCGGTTGCAATTCATGCTGCTTATTTGGATGAAAGAATCAACAGTGTGGAGATAAAACATAGCGTGAAGACTTGGAAGGAATACATTGAGAGGCCTATGCAGTGGGATATGTATTCTAATGTGTTGTATGGTGCTTTGAAATATTATGATTTACCGGATTTGATAAGGTTAAGCAATTGTCCCATTCGTTTTGCAGATTAAAAAATAGAATTCATTTCCACTGTAGGAGCATATTAAATGCCCAAAGGAGGGCACAGCAATCTGCTCCTGCAGTGGATGGAATATATGGCTTGTCTATTTCTTTTCCAGGAAATCAGCACGCATCGGGCTGAAACAATCTATCAGCATACCCGGCTCCAGGCATACACAACCATGCACAGCATCCGGTTCCTTATATAGACAGTCGCCGGCCGATACAATTTTTTTCACACCATTGATGGTGAACTCAAATTTTCCACTTTCCACATAGGTCACTTGTGAATGGATATGATGGTGGACAGCTCCTACAGCTCCCTTTTCAAATTTTACTTTAACAACCATGATGTCATCATTGTAACCCATGATCTGGCGCACTACACCTTCGCCTGCAGGTTCCCATTCTTTGCCTTCTGCAAAAATGAAGTTTTCACTACCTGTTTTCATAACCTTTTTTTCAGTGTTTTTGTTTGTTTCTTCAGTACACTCTTTGTTGCTCTCTTTTTTTTCACTTTGTGCATTGCAGCTCTGCAATAGTAGTGGTGCCATCAAGGCGCAAGCATACAATGCGGTTCTTACTTTACGATTCATGATCTTGCATTTAATATAAAATGAATAACTAAAACTTTTCTTCAAATATACTTATAATATGGGGAGGGTAGTTCGTCGTGATTAAAATATACGAGGAAAAGACCAAATATTACAAATCCAAGCTCCGGAAAATGGCTTATTTTGCTTCATAATGATATTTAAACTTGAATCAAAACACTAAAACAACAATGAAAAGCACATTAAAGAAGAACTGGGAAAGAATTGTCCTTTGCCTGTGCATGGCAATTTTGCTTGTATAGGTATAGCCCAAACTAATAAAAAATTAGATGACCAAGTTATAAATACGATGAAAACCGCCACTCGGTTTATGATGGACAAAGTGAGTTATAATGGTGGCTTCGTATGGAATTATTTGCCGGATATGTCCCGTTCATGGGGAGAGATGGAAGCCAAGAGGACAATGGTATGGATTCAGCCGCCGGGAACTCCTTCTGTCGGTCATTTGTTGCTTGACGCTTATCATGCTACAGGAGATGAGTATTATTATGAAGCTGCGAAAAAAGTGGCTAACACCTTGATTTGGGGACAGCTTGAATGTGGCGGATGGAATTATGTGTTCGATTTTGCAGGAGAGAACTCCTTAAAGTCCTGGTATGATACCGTTGGTAAAAATGGCTGGCGTCTGGAAGAATTTCAACATTATTATGGAAATGCGACTTACGATGATGCGGGTACTATGGAGGCTGCCAATTTCTACTTCGTATGTATGTGGAAAAAATGATCCTGCTTTCCGTCCGGCTTTGGAGAAAACCATTGATTTTGTCTTGAAAAGTCAATATCCGGTGGGCGGATGGCCTCAACGGTATCCTTTGATGTATGATCACCCTTTTCAAGGTAAGAAAGATTATTCGTCTTTTATTACTCTGAATGATGATGTGATTCCTGATGCGACCGAGTTTTTGATTCAATGCTATCAGGCAATGGGGTTGCAAGGGGTAAAGGAGCCTATTATGCGTGCTATGTACTTGATGATTTCCCTTCAACAAGGGGAACCTTATGCAGGCTGGGCAGACCAATATACAGTAGATGATTTGAAACCGGCTCATGCCCGTTCTTATGAACCGCGCAGTGTGAACACCGGTACTACCGTCCGTCTTGTTAATTTAATGATGGATTACTATAAACTTACAGCTGATACTCGTTTCCTGTCGGGGATTCCTGCTGCAATTCGTTTTTTGGAATCAATGAAATTACCGGAATCGGATGTGAAGAAATGGAAGAGTCAGTCGACTAATCCGGAAGCTATTTTGGTTCCTCGTTTTGTAGATCCTGATACTGGTAAACCACTGTATGTCCATCGTAAAGGAAGTAATGTGAAAAACGGTACTTATTATATAGATCAGAATATAGAAAATACAATAGCTCATTATAATTCGGCAACTTTTGTGAATCCAGGTGAACTGCGTCGTCGTTATGAGGAAGTGAAAAAACTTCCTGTATCCGAATTGGCGAAGAATTCACCTTTGCTGCAGGATCATTTGGTTCCTTTACCTAAATATTATACTCGTTTACGTGGAAAAGCTACGGAAGAAGTTGCCCGGAAATTGGTGAAATCACTGACTAAGGACGGTTGCTGGCTCTCTCCTTTAAAGTCAACCTCGAACCCGTATAAGCCATATACTGTTTCAGGACCTAGTGAGGAAACGAAATATATAGCTACCTTTGTAGGGGACGAGCACGATACATCACCTTATCCGTGTACCACCGGAGAATTGTGCATCTCTGTTGGGGATTATATTGATAATATGATAAAATTAATTAGTTACCTTGAAAAGTAAAGTTTGTTAGGTATAGGTTTATGAAGAATACTGTAATTTGTTTATTGTTGTTTGGGATAAGTCTGACGGCTTCTGCTCAAGAAAAGGTGGAAACAGTCTCTATGCGTTATGAAACGCAGAATGATATGCCGCTGTTCTATCAGAAGATGAAAGAAAACCTGACTTATCCTATGGCTTGGGGAAATTCTTCCATCAGAAATTTCAAGAAGTGGCGTGAGGAAGCTCGAAAAACGTTATTGGATTGCATGTTGCCTGCTCCTCCTGCTACGGCTTTTGATAAGGAAGTGATAGATACCGAGCAACGGAATGGATATAGGGCGGAGAAGATTTTGTTCAGTGTTTCGGAATATTCTCGTGTTCCCGCTTATCTGTTGGTTCCTGACGGGAATGGCCCGTTCCCGGCAGTATTGCTGCTTCACGATCACGGTGCGCATTTTTCGATAGGGAAAGAGAAAATGGTACGTCCGTTCGGTGTGGAAGCATCTGTACTGGCCGATGCGGACGATTGGGCGGAAAAATGTTATGACAAACAGTATGTAGGTGATTATCTGGCAAGTCACGGATATGTAGTGCTTGCTGTGGATGCCTTGTTTTGGGGGGAACGGGGACGTAAGGAAGGAGTACGCTATGACTCACAGCAAGCGTTGGCGGCCAATATGTTACAGATGGGAATGTCTTGGGGAGCCTTGATAGCCTGGGATGATATCCGTAGCGCGGAATTTCTGGCCTCATTGCCCATGGTTCATAAGGAAAAGATAGGTACTATGGGATTTTCTATGGGAGCACATCGTGCCTGGATGGTCAGTGCCGCTACAGATGTGGTGAAGGCAGGCGCTGCTGTGTGCTGGATGAATACTACAGATAGCTTAATGACACTTACCAATAATCAGAACAAAGGCGGGTCTGCTTATTCCATGATTATTCCCGGAATACGGAATTGGATGGATTATCCTCATGTGGCATCTATCGCCTGCCCCAAACCGATGTTGTTCATCAATGGCTTGCGGGACAAACTTTTTCCTGTAAAGGGCGTTGAAAGCGCTTTCTCTACCATGCAGGATGTATGGAAGAGTCAATCGGTAGAAAATCTGTTGACTACCAAGTTCTATGATTTGCCCCATTTTTGCAGTAAGGAGATACAGGATGATATACTTGAGTTCTTTAATCAAAATTTAAAATAGAAAGCGATGAAAATTAAGATGTTGATGGCATTTGTTGCCTTGTTGTTTTCTGCTTTTACGGCAGACCGCACAATTACTATCTTTATGATAGGTGACTCGACTATGGCTAACAAACCTTAGAGGGAGGTAATCAGGAACGTGGATGGGGCCATGTGCTGGGAGGATATTTCAGTGAGAATATTCGTGTGGAAAACCATGCTAGAAATGGTCGGAGTTCTAAAAGTTTTATTGATGAAGGATTGTGGGAGGTAGTAATTAATAAAGTAAAGCCGGGTGATTATGTTTTTATTCAGTTTGGGCATAATGATGAGAAGGCCGATGAGAAACGTCATACTGATCCCGGATCTACTTTTGATGCCAATCTACGCCGTTTTGTAAAAGAAACACGTGCTAAAGGGGGAATTCCCGTGTTGTTTAATGCCATTGTCCGTCGTAATTTCCGGAATAATAAAAATGCGGTAGCCGAAGATGATGTGCGCAAGGATTTGTCAAAGGGGAGTGTTTCTCAAGATGGAGAAGTGTTGATTGATACTCATGGAAAATATTTGGAGTCTCCGCGTAACGTGGCAAAAGAGTTGGATGTGCCTTTTGTGGATATGAACAAGATAACGCATGATTTGGTGCAGGAGATGGGACCGGAGGCTTCAAAAAAATTGTTCATGTGGATTCCTGAAGGTGTGTGTGCAGCTTGTCCGAAAGGGCGTGAGGATAATACGCACCTGAATGTATATGGGGCGCGTACTATTGCTGGTTTGACGGTGGATGCTATAGCTAAAGAGGTTCCTGCATTGGCGCCTTTTGTACGTCATTATGATTTTGTAGTGGCAAAAGATGGCAGTGGTGATTTCTTTACCATTCAGGAAGCGATTCATGCTGTCCCCGATTTTCGTAAAGCAGGACGCACTACTATTCTAGTCCGTAAAGGGTATATAAAGAAAAAGTGGTTATTCCTGAAAGCAAGATTAGTGTTTCTTTGATAGGTGAGGACGGAGCAATTCTGACAAATGATGATTTTGCTGCTAAAAAGAACTATTTCGGAGAAGAAATGTCTACCTCCGGTTCATCAACCTGTTATATCTATGCTCCCGATTTCTATGCTGAGAATATCACTTTCGAGAATAGTGCCGGCAGAGTGGGGCAGGCAGTGGCCTGTTTTGTTAGTGGAGATCGCGCTTATTTCAAAAACTGTCGTTTTTTGGGAAATCAGGATACTTTGTACACTTATGGCAAAGACAGTCGTCAGTTTTATGACCATTGTTATATAGAGGGTACAGTGGATTTTATTTTTGGCTGGTCTACGGCATTGTTTAAGGATTGCACCATCCATAGTTTGGGTGATGGGTATGTTACCGCTCCTTCTACAGATCAAGGCAAAAAATATGGCTATGTTTTTATAGGCTGTAAATTGACGGGTGTGGCTGAGGCTCAGAAGGTGTATTTGTCCCGTCCTTGGCGTCCTTATGCACAGGCTGTTTATATTCATTGTGATTTGGGAAAGCATATTCTTCCGGTGGGTTGGAACAACTGGGGCAAAAAAGAAAATGAGGAAACCGTATTCTATGCTGAATACCGGAATACGGGAGAAGGGGCGGCTACCGCTTCGCGTGCTTCGTTTGGAAAGCAGCTGAACGATATCAGTAATTATAATGAAGCACAGATTTGGCAGGTGATGACGGATGGAATCCGGTGGAAAATGGAAATGTGTTGTTGCAGAATTTAAAGAGATAAGCTGTTCTTTCTACCAGTAATAATACTTTGTCACTGTAGGGAGGAATTCTATTTGCTCCTATGGAAAGTGTCAGGGAAGAGTAGAATGATAAAAGGGGGATTTAACTTTGCCCCTTTTATTTTTTTAGGAACTTGTATGTCAGTATCTCTCGTTTTTTATGTATTTTTGCCATACTATATATGAAAATCTACGAAATGAAAAGACACATTCTGTTTATACTTACTTTGCTGCTCTTTTTTTATGCAAAAGTCAGCCTAATTGTATCTTTACTCATTATTCTTCGGAAAACGGTTTATCTCAGAACTCCATCATGAGCATGGTACAAGACCATAATGGAGTTTTATGGTTCTCTACTTGGGATGGAATCAACCGGTTCAACGGTTATGACTTCAAAGTTTATAAAGCCAGACAAGGGAATAAAATTACTATGACTAACAACCGGGTAGACTTATTGGAAGTAGACCCTTATAATTATATTTGGCTGCAAACGTATGATTACCGTGTGTATCGTTTTGACCAAAGAACAGAGAAATTCGAACAAATCCCTGCTGAAGGTGAAGAGGAGGGTATGCGTTTCTCTTCTATTAAAATATTGCCCGACAGTGTCATTTGGCTACTTTCTGAAAATGAGGGGGCTGTCCGTGTGAAAACAAACCCTAAAGATTACAGTATAACTACCCAAGTATATGCTACTCATAGTCGTGGAGGAAATGCCGTTCATATTAATCAGGTTTTTAGCGATGCTACAATCAAGAGTGGTTGCTTACTGATAACGGTCTGCTGAAGATTACGAATGATAAAGAAGAGCCTGTCTCTTATTTTGTGAATATCCAGTCAGGCAAAGATGAACCCGTACAGGCCTTCTACTCTTTTTGCAGTTATGGTGACGAACTTTATTTTGGATCAGACAGAGGACGGATATGTGCTATTCTTTGCAGAATGAAATCTTTCGTCTTTGGGAATTGCCGGTAAGGATAAGTGATTGCTATAAATGAAATAAAAGGTACGGGACTGTTGATAACGACTGCATGAAGGATTGATATTGTATCATTCGGATACAAAGAGTGTAAGTCTATAATAAATCCAATTGTCCCGAATTCCCGGCAGACGCTTTCCGTTCTGTTTATGTTGACAGTAAGCAGGAAGCATGGTTTGAGATGACCGAATGGGGAAAAGTTTGTCATTTCAATCCTTTGACGGAAGTATTTAAGCAAGAAAAGATGCAAGTGGAGCCTCGTGGTGCCGATCGTTCCTATCCCAGTTTTCATATTTGTGAAGACTTGAACGGTAATTTGTGGGTACATCCGCAAGGAGGAGGGCTTTCTTGGTATGACAGAGAGGCAAATCGGCTGTTGCCTTTCTATAATGATCCCGATTCACCCGATTGGCACTTTTCCAATAAATTACATTCCATGTTATCCGATAAGCAAGGCAATCTTTGGTTATGTACTCATTCTAAGGGGTTGGAGAAGATTACTTTTTTAGGAAGCCAGTTCCATATTTATCCCCGCATGGGTCACAGTTATGACTTGAATTCCAATACGGTACGTGCGTTGTTTGAAGATAGCGAACATCGCATCTGGATGGGAAAACGGGATGGTCAGATTGAAATTTATTCTTCTGATTTAGATTTTCAGGGTATTCTGACTGAAGAGGGGGATATAGCCAAATCTGGCAGACCGTTACGGGGAGTTCCTTATCATATCATGCAAGATTCTCACGGAAACATTTGGATTGCGACCAAAGGGGATGGTATTATTCTGGCAGAAAAGGAGGGGACCCATTTTAAGTTTACTCGATTCAAATATGATGAAGATGATATTTATAGCCTGAGTCATAATAGTGTTTACTGGTTACATGAAGACAAGCATGGACGCATTGGGTGGCAACTTCGGTGGAGGGTTGAATTATATTCAGAAAACTCCTGAAGGGAAATATGTGTTTATTAGTTCTAGAAATAACCTGAAAGGTTTTCCGTATGACCGTTGTTACCGTGTACGCCATATCACTCTGACAAGAAAGGGAATATATGGGTGGGGAGCAGTGATGGCGCGCTTAGTTTTAAAGAGGATTTTAAAGATCCGGAGTCGATTGTATTCCATCTTTATGCACGTATCCCCGATGATATGAATTGTCTGAGCAACAATAACGTATATCGGATTGTCACCACTTCACAAGGAGAAGTTTATCTGGCTACATTTGGGGGAGGACTTAACCAGCTTGTTCCATGAACGGGGAAGGGAAGGCGGTATTTAAATCCTATACCGTGAAGGATGGTCTGCCTTCAGATATCCTGTTGTCTGTAGAAGAGGATGACACGGGGAATCTGTGGATAAGTACGGAAAACGGATTGAGTAAATTTATTCCGTCCGAACAGCGTTTTGAAAATTATAATGAACGGGATTTTGGGGGCAAAATACGTTTTGAGGAGGGGACATCGCTGAATCTTAGTTCCAGTACCCTACTCTTTGGCACCAGTCGTGGTATGCTTTATTTTGAACCGGAACATATCAAGAAAAGCAATTATGTTCCATCCATTGTTTTCGGAACGTTGAAAATATCCAATCAGGAGGTGATTCCGGGTGTATCAGGCAGTTTGTTGCGACAGTCTCTTGATAATACAGAACACCTGGTACTTTCGCACAAGGAGAATATTGTAACTTTGTCCTTTGCAGCCTTGGATATGATTTATCCTGAAAATATCCGTTATGCTTATCGTTTGCATGGATTTGATAAGGAATGGAATTATGTGGATAAACAACGTACCGCTACATACACCAATCTGCCGAAAGGGGATTATGTATTTCAGGTTAAATCGACCAATAGTGATGGGGTTTGGGTAGAGAATGAGCGCAGTTTGAGAATCACCATTCAGCCTTCGTTTTGGGAAACGGCTTGGGCTATGGCAATTTATATTCTTGCTTTTCTGTTGATTCTGTTTTCAGGAGTATATATATTGTTTACCATTTATCGTCTGAAACATGAAGTGTCTGTGGAACAGCAGGTTTCTGATATAAAGCTTCGCTTTTTTACAAATATTTCTCACGAACTTCGCACTCCGCTGACATTGATTGCAGGTCCAGTGGAATATGTTCTGAAAAACAAGACTTTGCCGGATGATGTACGTGAGCAATTGCATGTAGTAGAACGTAATACCGACCGTATGCTTCGCTTGGTGAACCAAATTCTTGATTTCCGCAAAATACAGAAAAATAAGATGAAGTTGCGTATAGAGCAGATAGATATTGTTCCTTTTGTACACCATATCATGGATAATTTTGAATCGCTGGCCGAAGAGCATCATATTGATTTTGTATTCGAAAGTGAAATGCCTTCCTTGAAACTGTGGGTAGATGCGGATAAGTTGGAAAAGATTGTCTTCAATCTGCTTTCCAATGCTTTCAAGTATACTCCACAGGGTAAGATGATTACGCTTTTCATTCATGAAAATGAACATAATGTGGCGATTGGTGTGCAGGATCAAGGTATAGGAATTTCTGAAAGCAAGAAAGCTTCCCTTTTTGTCCGTTTTGAAAATCTGTTGGACAAGAATTTGTTTAATCAGCAAAGTTCTGGTATCGGTCTTTCTTTGGTTAAGGAATTGGTGGAACTGCATAAAGCGACTATCCGTGTGGATAGTAAAGAGGGGGAGGGCAGTTGTTTCACGGTTGAGTTTTTGAAAGGCAAGGAGCACTATACGGAGAATGTAGAGTTCATTCTCTCTGATTCTGTCGAAATGAAGCCGGAAGAGGTGGAAGAATCTGTTCAGGGACATGAAGAGAAGAGGAATGAAAGCAAAACGATGTTGCTGGTTGAAGATAATTTGGAACTTCGTTTCTTTTTGCGTAGTATCTTTATCTCAAATTTCAACGTCATAGAGGCTGTCAATGGGGCTGAAGGTTTGGATAAGGCTTTGAAGTTTGTTCCGGATATTATTATTAGTGATATCATGATGCCGGAAAGGATGGTATTACCATGACAGAAGATTTGCGTGCTAATATGGCGACCAGTCACATTCCAGTCGTTTTACTGACGGCTAAGACGGATATGGACAGTAAGTTGGAAGGTATGGAACTGGGAGTTGAGGATTATATAACGAAGCCGTTCAGTGCTACTTACCTGAAGGCCAGGGTGGAGAATATTCTGACACAACGTGTCAAGTTGCAACAGTTGTATTGTGCGAATCTGATGAATATTCAGCCTGTTGCGGAGGAAGAACAGCAAACACAGCCTGAGATGTCTTCCCATGACCGTAAGTTTATGGAGAAACTGACGGAATTAATGGAGAAGAATATGGATAATGGCGATTTGATAGTGGATGATTTGGTACAGGAGCTTGCGGTGAGCCGTTCTGTCTTTTTTCAAGAAACTGAAGACCCTGACAGGACTTGCCCCCATTGAGTTTATTAAAGAGATGCGTGTGAAACGTGCCGCACAATTGATAGAGAGTGGTGATTATAATATGACGCAGATTGCTTATATGGTAGGTATTAATGATCCTCGTTATTTCAGCAAATGTTTTAAACAACGTTTGGTATGACACCTACCGAATATAAAGAGAATGCGAAAAATAAGCGATAACTTTTGCTGCTGTTGGTTCGTTTTTGCAGCGTTTGTTTTTTTGATTTCTTGAACGGGTATGTTTAAATGTAGGGTGTTTCTTTTGTTATGTGAGTGAGTTGCTCATGTTATTTTATTATTTTTCCGGATATGCAATGGGGTTTTTTCTGAATTTTAGTCTTTTACATAGATAATGAACTAAAAAGAAGAAAAAGATGAAAAAAGTAATTTTATTTATGGCAGGTATTTTGGCGAGTATGATGTTGAACGCTCAGTCTCGTTGGAGTGTTACGCCGGAAGCCGGCTTGGTAGTGAATAAGGAAAATGAAGGGACATCAGTTACATTAGGTTTTAAAGCCGGTGCCGGTGTGTTGTATCAGTAAAGGAAGGGGTGGGAAAGAAGCCTTCTTTTGGCTTGAAGTCCGGGGTTTATATCTTAATGCAGAAAGGTGGGTATCATCCTATGAGCTGGGGAAACATATCAACAGGGGGAGGATTTAGCATGGATTATGAAAAAACGAATGTTGAGTCCACGCGTTATTATTTGCAATTGCCTGTTATGGCTCATTGGGGTTTTAAACTTTGTGATGATGTGCGTCTTAAATTAGCAGTAGGACCTTATGTAGCTGTAGGAATTGGTGGACGTACTAATGCTTATGTTTCTTCCTCAAAATATAATATAGATGAAGAAACAGGTGTTGGACAGTACGAATACCGGAATGATTATTACCGGTTTGGCACATTTAAAGGAAAAACAGTAAATGAGGAATTTGGTTTTGAGGCGTCCCCTCGTTTGGATTGGGGAGGAACGGCTTCTGTCGGGATTGCTGTTAAACGGATTTCATTTACTATCGGGTATGATTTGGCTTGGGGAAAATATAATAAGGAACAGAATGATTTAAGGATACGGAATCATATGGTTAGCTTTACTTCAGGGTATAGTTTCTGATAAGAAAAGGATAAATGAAACAAACATACACATCTTTGTTTAAGATTGTTAAATGAAGAATTTTGTGTATGTTTGTTTTTTATAAACACGATAAAAGTTCAATCTATGAGGAAAATGCTATTCATTACCCTTTTAATGGGCGGTCTGTGTACGACAGTTTCTGTTGCAAAAGCGCAGGAACGCTTGCCGGAATATCTGCAGGCAGAGAAATACACACAAGAAAAATTGAACACCATGTTGTTTTCTACTGTGGTGGATCCGCATTGGTTCCAGAAAGGTAATAATTTCTGGTTCGAGTACAAAACAAGTGAAGGAACCTTTTGGTATGTGGTTGATCCGGCTGCCCGGACAAAGAAGCTTTTGTTTGATAGGGATGAATTAGCTTCCCAGCTTACCGAAATTGTAAAAGATCCCTTTGAGGCACGCCATTTGCCAATCACAAATCTGAAAGCGGAAGAAGATGGGCGTACCTTTACTTTTGAAGTAAAGTCTACAAAAGATGCGACAACCAAAGAAAGATGGCAAGGATAAGAAGGACAAGAAGAATGAGAAGGAAATCTTTTATTTTTCTTATGACTATCCTACCCGTAAATTGACCCATCTGAAAGATAAAGAAGACGACCTGAAGAAAATCTATTGGGGATCGGTCTCTCCTGATGGTAAAACGGTGATTTATGCCAAGGATTTGAATTTGTATCGCATGAGTCGTGAAGATTATGAAAAGGCGAAAAAAATGAAAAGGATAGTACGATCGTGGAAATCCAGCTTACTACAGATGGCATGAAGGATTTTGGCTATGGTATTCCCTATAGTATGTTGAATACAGATACTTATGTAATGGCAAGCGTCGTCGTGTAGGTGGAGTGTGGTCTCCGGATTCACGTTATTTTGCTATGACAGTTTCTGACGATCGCGCTGTGAAAGAGTTATGGGTAATAAATTCGATGGCCCGTCCACGTCCCACATTGGAAACTTATAAATACCAGATGCCGGGAGAAAAGGAAGCTCCCATAGAACACCTGTACTTGTTTGACTTGGTTGATAATAAACGTAAGGAAATTAAAGTAGCAGCTTATAAAGATCAAAGCATTGGCCTGGAATACAAACCAATGATGCAAAAACAGCGTGATATGGAAGATCAGGCTGCCGTTTGGCAGGGTGATAACAACCGTTTCTTCCTGACCCGCAGCAGCCGTGATTTACATCGGATTGATGTTTGTTCCTATACGATAGGACAGGATTCTGTTGTACCAGTAATAAAGGAACGGATGAATACCTATCAGGAAACTCGTCCTTTAAGAGTCTTGAATGGTGGAAAGGAAATTATTCAATGGAGTGAGCGTGATGGTTGGGCACACCTTTATTTATATGATGATCAGGGTAATTTGAAAATCGTATCACAAAAGGTCCCTGGCACGTGGAGGAAATCTTGAAAGTAGATGACAAGCACGTGTGATTTATTTTACTGCCAATGGAATGAATGCGAAAGAACATCCTTATTATGAACATTTGTATCGTGTGAATCTGGATGGCAGCGGTTTGAAATTACTGACCAAAGGGGATTATTTCCATCGTGTGGAAGTGGATGATGATGCTCGTTTTGTGGTGGATAACTATTCGCGTGTAAATACGGTGCCCTGCGCCATCCTGCTGGATACTAATGGCAATAAGGTAATGGATATTCAGGAGAGTGATTTTTCACAGCTTTTTGCTGCCGGTTATAAATTTCCGGAAATATTTAAGGTAAAGGCGGCTGATGGCGTGACAGATCTGTATGGTGTGATGTATAAACCTTTTAATTTTGACTCAACTAAGGTTTATCCTATTGTGGATTATGTTTATCCTGGGCCACAGGTGAAGGTGTTTATTATCCGTTTACCCGTATGAGCCCCCGTACCGACCGTTTGGCACAGGCCGGATTTATTGTTATTTCTGTGGGACAACGCGGCGGGCATCCTAGCCGCTCTAAATGGTATCATAATTATGGATATGGAAATATGCGTGATTATCCGCTGGCCGATCATAAATATGCTATCGAGCAATTGGCGCAGCGTCATCATTTTATAGATATAGATAAGGTTGGTATTCATGGACATTCGGGAGGTGGATTTATGAGTACGGCGGCTATGTGCCAATACCCGGATTTCTTCAAAGTGGCTGTTTCTTGTGCCGGAAATCATGATAACAATATCTATAACCGTTGGTGGAGTGAAACGCATCACGGCGTAAAAGAGGTGGTGAGTGAGAAAGGGGATACAACTTTCGTTTATAAGATTGCTACTAATCCTGAAATAGCGAAGCAATTGAAAGGAAATTTGTTATTGATTCATGGTGATATTGATAATAATGTGCATCCGGGCAATACCTTACGGGTAGTTGACGCCTTGATTCGTGCCGGGAAGCGTTTTGATATGCTGATTCTTCCTCAACAGCGTCATGGATTCGGTGATATGAATGAATATTTCTATTGGAAACTGGTTGATTACTTTTCCGAACATCTGAAAGGGAAAGTGAAAAATCGGTAGATATACCGAAACGGTAGATTTAGGATCATTGCCGGACGAATATGAAAGGAGCACAGAGGTTCGTGTCATTAAGATACCTTTGTGCTCCTTCTTGTTTTTATATTATAGCAGACTGTTGATATAAGCCTTCATGTCCGGTGTAGCGGATTTTGCTTCCAGATACAGTTTATACTGCGCTTTGGTGCGTACCAGATTATGGTCTTTATACCGGGTTTGATAATACGTGTCTCCGTTTATATAATCTGCTAAAAAGCGTACAGCTTGCATATAGGGGAACAGGGTGGCAGCGTAAGGTAGCATTTCTATTTCGAGAGGAGTCAGGAAAGTCCGGGCCGATTCAATATAACCTTTGGTAAATGCTTTGAAGATTTCCATGTTGAACTTCACCTTATTTAAATCAGCCTCATCCTCCTTGCCGGTATTGGCTGCCGAACGGAGGAAATCACCGAAATCGGAGAAAATGAAACTGGGCATTACCGTGTCCAGGTCAATGACACACAACACTTTTCCGTTTTCATCAAATAACATGTTGCTTACTTTTGTGTCACAGTGGCAGATGCGTTTGGGCAATTTGCCTTCACGGTAAAAACGTTCAGCGCTGCACATCGTATCAGCATCTTTTTCTATTGCGTCCACTATGTCCTGTACTTCTGCCAAACGGCCGGATATGTTGGCGGATACGGCTTCACGTAATTGTTTTAAGCGGAATTCCATATTGTGGAAATCGGGGATGATTTCTCCGAGTTGTTCGGGTACATCAGCCAGCATGGCCTGGAATTCACCAAACTTCAGTCCTGCCAGATAGGAAGATTCCGGTGTAACTGTTTCCAATGTTTGTGAACGCGGAATAAATATTGAAATTCGCCAATAACCTTCTCCATCATAGAAATAGGTCTTGCCATTGGTGGAAGGTAGAAAATGGAGTACCTTACGTTCAATGTCCTCTTCGTGTCTGGCTTCCAGCTTTTGGCGGATGTGTCTGGTCACTACTTCTATATTGTGTTGCAGCATTTCAATATTGGTAAATATTAAATGGTTGATTCGTTGCAATACATAGTCAGGCTCTTCAGGAGATACCGATTTTACCAGATAAGTCTGATTGATGAGGCCGGATGTCAAAGCTTTGATTTCTTTCACTTCACCACTTTGGGGAACTGTTTGATAATTTTTTTGAGGTTTTCCATAGGTTTGTTTGAATAATGTCTATATATACGAAACAAAGATAACTTCTTTCCTCCAATTGGAGGAAAGAAGTTATCTTAAAAAACATATAATAGGAATATAAATCTTTTTATTTTTTCAAATCAGTCTGGAACATACGGTCGGCGCGTAACAGATGACGCCAGTAGGAAACCAATTCTTGTGATTCCTGCAATACATTGAGGTACACCATGGAAGCTTTTACATTGACATCCCGTTCTTGTATGCGGTCCATCTGTTCTTTGCGCAAGGTAGAGATCTTGCCTTTCAGAATGGCGCCTTCACGTAGCAAGGCATCAGTCTGATCGTAGGCCTTGTTGGCAAGTACTTCAGTAGCCTTGGTCATTAATGCGGTCATCTCATCGCGGATAGGGATGAACTCGTTAGTGGCACGTTCCGATAATGGGGTGAACTTATTGTCCACATGTTCTTTACAAGGATCGCAGATACGTTTCAGACAGTAAAGCATTTGTTCACAACTGTTGCTTCCCAAGTGGAACCAAGTGTTTTTCTCGATAGCAGTAAAGTTGTCTATACGGCGCAGACCTAGTATTTCTTTACGGCGTATCTTTTTTAACATTTCTTTCTGATTGTCGGTATTGTTCACGGCCTTGCGCAGAGCTTTCAGATTTTCGTTGATGAAACCGTCGGTTATCTGCCGGTAGGTTTCATTGGTGAATGCCATTTCGGCTACCAATGTGTTATTTACATGCTGGCGGAGTAATCTCCAACGCTCTTCTTTGTCTTTACTGGCAATGAGGCGGGAGAATATGTCGTCTTTGCCTTTATCCTTCTGTTTCTTGCTGTAGTGTATGTTGCTGCGCACCAATAAGAAGATGGCAAGTGCAATAAGGGCCAACATGGCGAATGTGCCTCCATAATACATGATGAGCGTAACCACAAAACAGATCGTGAAAGCGGCTCCGGCAGTGATGAACCATCCACCGATAACAGAAAGCACACCGGTGATACGGTATACGGCACTGTCACGGCTCCAGCACGGTCGGCTAATGAACTACCCATAGCTACCATGAAAGTTACGTAAGTGGTAGAAAGAGGGAGTTTCAAAGAGGTTCCCAAAGCTATGAGCAGACCGGCCAGTACCAAATTGACAGAAGCGCGTATCAAATCAAATGCTGCCCCGTTCTCCATAATCATCACATCTTTGTTAAAACGGCTGTCGGCCCATCGTTTCAGATTGTCGGGCAATATTTTAGCTATACTTTCCGAAGCGCTCATGGTAGAACGGACAATACTGCGTGCTACAGCGGAAGAACCAAACATTTCGTCACCTTCATCCTGACGCGAGAGATCTACCGAAGTCTTCACTACATTTTGCGCTTTTTTGAAGTAATCAGCGCATATACCATAATGACACCTGCTAAAATAAAAAAGAAATGGGGTTTTAGCCGGACCATTCAGTGAGTTCATCAAGTATCCCATTGGTTCACCGTTTCCATTAGCCATGAAGTCTGTATAAGCTGAGAAGCCTGCCAAGGGCACACCGATGAAGTTTACTAAGTCATTGCCTGCAAAAGCCATAGCTAAGGCAAAAGTACCTAACATTACCACCACCTTGAATACATTTATCTTGCACCAATGCAATATTTGCATCAGAATGGTGAAGAACACAAAACTGCAACTTACTAACATCAAGGTGTTTTCCTGAATCCAATGTTTGTTTTCGGTGGTCATGAAGGCGGAATCTTTCAGACCTTTTATCAACATGAAGTAGATAATGGCCGTAACAGCAATACCGCCGAACAGTCCGATAGTGTATTTCAGTTTCTTTGTATAATTAAATGTGAAGAGGAGACGGGAGAGATATTGTACTAATGTGCCGAAGAAGAAGCTACTGCTACTGAGAGGAAGATACCTAAAATGACGGACAATGCCTTTTCCGTATTCAGCAGATCAGCAAATCCTAGCATTCCAGTTTCGTCTCCTGCTATTTTGATAAGAGCTAGAACGAAAGTACCTCCCAATAGTTCGAATACCATGGATACGGTAGTGGAGGTAGGCATTCCTAAGGAATTGAAAATATCCAATAGGACTACGTCTGTTACCATAACTGCTAGAAAGATACACATTAACTCCTGAAAATAAAATTGTTCAGGCCTGAAAATACCGTGCCGTGCGATTTCCATCATACCGTTGCTCAGTGTGGCGCCGATGAAGATACCGAAAGCGGCAATGGCGATGATGGTCTTGAATGACGCGGCTTTAGCACCGATGGCGGAATTCATAAAGTTCACTGCGTCGTTGCTGACGCCTACTACCAAATCGAATATGGCTAGCAGAAAAAGGAATACGACGATTCCCAAAAACATTGTTTCCATATAATTTTGTCTCTCTATTTTATTGGGCGCAAAGGTACGGGAGGTATATTATGATAAAATGTCATATATGTTACATTTGTGTTACAGGCGTTTTTTTGTTCGCCACGGATTGCACGGATTCACACAACTTGATTTTTAATTTATTATTATCCATATTTAGTGGCGGATCTCTTCTTTTTTGAAACAAATATGAGTGGATAAATAATATTTCACGTTTATGTGTGGAATTTATAGAGTGAAAATTTATACCTTTGTAGCCCAAATACTTAATCTATAAAAAATGTCAGAGGCTAAGAGAATTAAAACCGCATTGGTGTCGGTTTATCACAAAGAAGGTTTGGACGAGATTATAACCAAACTACACGAAGAAGGAGTAGAGTTCCTGTCAACAGGAGGTACAAGACAGTTTATCGAATCTTTAGGTTTCCCTTGCAAAGCGGTGGAGGATCTTACTACTTATCCCTCTATTTTGGGCGGACGTGTGAAGACACTGCATCCTAAAGTCTTTGGAGGTATTTTATGCCGTCGTGGTTTGGAACAAGATATGCAACAGATAGAAAAATATGAAATACCCGAAATAGATTTGGTCATCGTTGACCTGTATCCGTTTGAGGCAACTGTGGCTTCGGGGGCCGAAGAACAAGCTATCATCGAAAAAATTGATATAGGTGGTATTTCTTTGATTCGTGCTGCTGCTAAGAACTTTAATGATGTGGTGATTATCGCTAGTCAGGCACAATATAAGCCGTTCCGTGATATGTTGCTGGAACATGGCGCTACTACTTCACGCGAGGAACGCCGTTGGTTCGCAAAAGAAGCGTTTGCTGTTTCTTCTCATTATGATTCTGCTATCTTTAACTATTTTGATGGTGGTGAAGGTTCGGCTTTCCGTTGCGCGGTGGAAGAACAAAAACAACTTCGTTATGGTGAAAATCCTCATCAGAAAGGTTATTTCTATGGAAATCTGGATGCGATGTTCGACCAGATTCATGGAAAAGAAATTTCCTATAACAATTTGTTGGATATCAATGCGGCCGTTGATTTGATTGATGAATTTGATGAGGTGACATTTGCCATTCTGAAGCATAATAATGCCTGTGGATTAGCTTCGCGCCCTACTGTGCTGGAAGCATGGAAAGATGCGTTGGCAGGCGATCCGGTGTCGGCTTTCGGAGGTGTGTTGGTTACTAATGCCGTGATTGATAAAGAAACAGCGGAAGAAATCAATAAACTGTTCTTTGAGGTAATTATTGCTCCGGATTATGATGTAGATGCATTAGAGATTCTGGGACAGAAGAAGAACCGTATTATTTTGGTTCGTAAGGAAGCTAAATTGCCGAAGAAACAATTCCGTTCTTTATTGAATGGGGTTTTGGTTCAGGAAAGAGACCTGGACGTGGAAACTCCTGCCGACTTGAAGCAGGTTACTGAAAAAGCTCCTACGGCGACTGAAATAGAAGATATGTTATTTGCAAATAAGATTGTGAAGAATAGTAAAAGTAATGCTATTGTACTGGCCAAGAACAAACAACTGCTGGCTAGCGGTGTAGGTCAGACTTCACGTGTGGATGCATTGAAACAAGCCATTGAAAAAGCAAAATCATTTGAGTTTGATTTGAATGGCGCAGTGATGGCCAGTGATGCTTTCTTCCCTTTCCCCGATTGTGTAGAGATAGCGGATAAGGAGGGTGTGAAAGCTGTTATCCAGCCGGGAGGCTCTGTAAAAGACGAGTTGACTTTCCAATACTGCAATGAACATGGCGTAGCTATGGTCGTTACAGGGATTCGTCACTTTAAACACTAAGATCATTGCAATTTACCATTTGCGGCTACAATCGGACTGTTTATACAGCATTGTTCAGGTAAATGGTAAATTGCAAATGTCAATTGTAAATTGCTAAATTGTAAATGAATTTATGGGATTATTCTCCTTTACACAAGAGATTGCGATGGACCTTGGCACTGCCAATACCATCATTTTAAATAACGGGAAGATTGTAGTGGACGAACCTTCGGTCGTTGCGCTTGATCGCCGTACCGACAAGATGATTGCCGTAGGCGAACGGGCTAAAATGATGTACGAGAAGGAAAATCCGAATATTCGTACTGTACGTCCGCTACGCGACGGGGTTATTGCCGACTTTAATGCCTGTGAACAGATGATGCGCGGTTTAATAAAGAAAGTGAACATGGGTAATCGTTTCTTTTCTCCTTCTTTGCGTATGGTGATCGGAGTTCCCTCGGGTAGCACTGAAGTAGAGCTTCGTGCGGTACGTGACAGTGCTGAGCATGCGGGAGGACGGGATGTTTATTTGATTTTTGAACCTATGGCCGCGGCTATTGGTATCGGTATTGATGTAGAGGCTCCTGAAGGTAATATGATTGTTGATATAGGTGGTGGTTCTACAGAATTGCCGTGATTTCATTGGGTGGTATTGTTTCCAACAATTCGATACGTATTGCCGGTGACGATCTTACAGCCGATATTCAGGAATATATGAGCCGTCAGCACAATGTGAAGGTGAGTGAACGTATGGCCGAACGTATCAAGATACATGTAGGCGCTGCCTTGACTGATTTGGGAGATGATGCTCCCGAAGATTACATTGTACGCGGGCCTAACCGTATCACTGCTCTTCCCATGGAAGTTCCGGTGTGTTATCAGGAGGTGGCGCATTGTTTGGAAAAGAGTATTGCAAAAATTGAAACAGCTATCCTTAGTGCATTGGAACAGACTCCGCCTGAACTTTATGCTGATATTGTTTTGAACGGTATTTATTTGGCTGGTGGTGGTGCTTTGCTGCGCGGTTTGGACAAGCGTCTGACAGACAAAATCAATATTCCGTTCCATATAGCCGAAGATCCTTTGCTGAGTGTGGCGAAAGGTACCGGTATTGCACTGAAGAATGTAGATCGTTTCTCTTTTTTGATGCGGTAAATGATTTGCTAATGAGGCAGTTTGCTAATTTGCTAATGCCATGCGGTATGGATAGCGCAGTACATTGGCACATTGGCAAATTAGCACATTGAACAATTGGTATTAATGAAAAATCTGCTGAATTTCTTTTTAAAGTATAACTACTGGTTTCTCTTTGTCCTTTTGGAGATAATCAGTTTTGCTTTATTATTCCGCTTCAACAGTTATCAGGGGAGTGCGTTCTTTACATCTGCTAATTTTGTTTCGGGAGCTATGTATGATGCAGCCAATAATGTTACCGGATATTTTCATCTGAAAACGATCAACGATGAGTTGGTACAGAAAAATGTGGAACTGGAATTGCAGTTGGAGAGTATCCGTAAAGCTTTGATTGAAGCGACGGAAGACAGCAGTGGTGTAGAACAGCTTAAGCAGGAAGCACTGGCAGGATATGATATATTCAAGGCTAGCGTGATAAATAACAGTGTGACTCATGCTGATAACTATATTACACTTGACAAAGGAGAAGCGGATGGCATTCGTAGTGAGATGGGAGTGGTAAATGGAAGCGGTGTGGTTGGTATTGTTTATCTCACCTCTCCACATTACTCCATTGTCATTCCGGTATTGAATTCCAAAAGCAGTATTAGCTGTAAGATAAAACGGAGTGATTATTTCGGCTTCTTGAAATGGGATGGCGGTTCATCCGAATTTGCTTTTATAAAGGATATGCCCCGTCATTCATTATTTTCTTTAGGTGACACCATTGTAACCAGTGGACACAGTGCTGTTTTCCCTTCCGGCATTCCGGTGGGTACGGTAGATGATATCGCCGATAGTCACGATGGCTTGTCTTATTTGCTGCGGGTGAAACTATTTACGGACTTCGCCCGTTTGAATGATGTGCGCGTAATTGCCCAAAAAGGGCAGGAGGAACAATTGGAGTTGGAAAAGCAGGTAAAAACGACTAAGTAAGAAGGTTGATGTTGACTTATCTACAAAGAATAGAGTGGTTTATCGGACTGGTACTGTTGCAAGTGCTGGTGCTGAATCATATGCATATCAACGGGTATGCCACTCCTTTCTTTTTATCTATTTTATTTTGAAGTACAATTCGGGAGTTAGCCGTAATGTCCTTATGATATGGGCATTCCTGTTGGGATTGACAGTCGATATATTAGGCAACACTCCGGGGATGAATGCGGCTGCGGCCACTGTACTGGCTTTTATGCGTGAACCTGTATTACGATTAGTCACGCTCCGCGATAGCGTCGAGGATTTTGAACCGGGTATCAAGAGTATGGGATTCTCGCCTTTCTTCCGGTATATCTTATTGTGTACTTTCTTATTTTGTACCATTTTACTTGTCATAGATACTTTTTCATTCTTCAACCTGCCTGTCTTATTGTTGAAAATATTGACAGATGCCTCAATAACCATCATTGTATATTGTGTGCTGAGGCGATCAGGAGGAAAAAATAGTGGAAAGAGATTATAATCTGGAGAAGCGGAAATATGTAATCGGTGCATCGGTGATCGTTATTGTGCTGATTTACCTGATACGTCTTTTTACCTTGCAGATTATGAGTGAGGATTATAAAAAGAACGCCGATAGCAACGCTTTTCTGAACAAGACACAATACCCTAGCCGTGGGGTGATGTACGATCGGAACGGTAACCTGCTGGTGTATAACCAACCTGCCTATGACGTTACGATGGTGATGAAAGAGGTGCACAACCTTGATACGCTTGATTTATGTAAAACATTGAATATTACCCCCGACTATTTTAAAAAGCGTATCCGCGAGATAAAGGACAGACGTTCCAATCCGGGCTACTCTCCATATACTCATCAGGTATTTATGACCCAGCTTTCGGCAGAAGAGTGCGGAGTCTTCCAAGAAAAACTGTTCAAGTTTCCCGGTTTCTATATTCAGCGGCGTACTATCCGCCAGTATAATTACAATGCGGCTGCTCATGTTCTGGGAGATATTGCAGAAGTGTCCAAGGGGGATATTGAAGCCGATGATTACTATGTACGCGGTGACTTCATAGGGAAACAGGGGGTGGAACGCTCATACGAAAAACAGTTGAGGGGCGAGAAAGGAGTGGAGATATTACTGCGCGATGCCCGTGGACGTATTCAGGGACGGTATATGGACGGGAAATATGACAAGACTCCCGTTCCGGGGAAGAATCTGAAACTAGGTATAGACATAGAGCTTCAGATGTTGGGAGAGCGTCTGTTGGAAGGGAAGATAGGCAGTATAGTGGCTATCGAGCCATCCACAGGAGAAATACTTTGTATGGTATCTGCTCCCACTTTTGACCCAAGATTGATGGTGGGGCGCCAACGGGGTAAAAATCATCTGGAACTGGCGCGTGACAGTTGGAAACCATTGCTGAACCGTTCTATTATGGGGCAATTCCCACCGGGATCTACTTTCAAGACTACTCAGGCGTTGACTTTCCTGCAAGAGGGATTATTACTCCTCAGACAGCCTATTCTTGCTATCATGGCTTTGTGTATGCCGGTCTTAGGGTGGGCTGCCACTCTCATGGGTCGCCCCTGCCTTTGGTGCCTGCCATTGCAACTTCCTGTAACGGTTATTTCTGTTGGGGGTTGTTTCACATGATAGGGGCGAAGAAGAAGTATGGTTCTGTACAGACTGCATGAATACATGGCGTGATTATATGGTTTCTATGGGATTTGGTTATCCTTTGGGAGTAGACCTTCCGGGTGAGAAGCGTGGGATGATCCCGAATGCTGCTTATTATGATAAGAACTATCGGGGATCATGGAACGGACTGACGATTATTTCTATTTCCATCGGCCAGGGGGAAGTGACGGCTACTCCGTTGCAGATTGCTAACCTTGGGGCTACTATTGCTAACCGGGGCTATTATATTACTCCGCATGTAGTGAAAGAAGTGGAAGACGAGCCGTTGGATACCCTGTATACGACCAACGTTATACTAAAGTAAGCCGTGAACATTATCAGACGGTAGTCGAAGGTATGCGTTCGGCAGTATTGGGAGGAACTTGCCGTAATGCGAATATTCCGGGAATTGAAGTGTGTGGCAAGACAGGTACGGCGCAAAACCGTGGAAAGGACCATTCTGCTTTTATGGGGTTTGCACCAATGAATGATCCTAAGATTGCCGTGGTAGTCTATGTAGAGAATGGAGGTTGGGGAGCAACCTATGGTGTACCTATCGGTGCATTGATGATGGAGAAATATTTAAAAGGCGAACTTTCACCGGAAAGTGAGGCGAAAGCGGCGGAAATACAAAACAGACGAATAGATTATGGCATACACGAACGATAGTATATGGAAATCAGTGGACTGGATGACTATCTGCATTTATCTGATGCTGGTTATCTTTGGATGGTTCAGCGTATGTGGAGCCAGCTATGATTATGGTGAGATTGATTTTTTAGTTTCGACACTAGGGCAGGAAAACAGTTTGTATGGATCTGTTGCTCTTTGGGGCTCGGATTTATCCTGATGATGTTGGAGGATAAGTTATATGATATGTTTGCTTACATTTTATATGGAGGCATGATGCTGCTGTTGTTGATAACACCTTTTCTGGCAGAGGATACTAAGGGATCTTACTCATGGATAAAATTCGGACCTGTAAGTTTGCAACCGGCGGAATTTGCTAAATTTGCCACGGCGCTGGCTTTGGCTAAATTTATGAATGTCTACGGGTTTACAATGAGTAAGTTAAAGTATTCATTGCCTGTGGTAGGGATGGTGTTGCTGCCCATGCTGCTTATTATTTTGCAACGGGAAACGGGGTCGGCTTTGGTTTATCTGGCTTTCTTTTTATGTTGTACCGGGAGGGGATGCCGGGTTCTATTTAGTTTGCCGGGATTTGCGCCGTGGTCTATTTTGTAGTTGGAATCCGTTTTGGCAATGAATTGATGGCGGATGACTGTACTTCCATCGGTGAATTTTCTGTGTTGCTGCTGATAGTCATCCTTTCTGCTTTATTAGTTAATAGTTATTGCAAAAAGCATCGGTAGTGTGGTATATCGGAGGGATTGGTGTTGGTGGTACCTTGCTGGCTTTATTATTTTCGTATTATGTTATCCCTTTTGACATTACTTGGTTCCAATATGGATTGTGCGTAGTTTTATTGTTCTATTTGATCTTCCTTTCTATGCATGAACGTATGCGTAATTATTTTTATATTGCTCTATTTGCGATAGGTTCGGTGGGATTTCTTTTTTCTGCCGATTATGTTTTCAATAATGTGCTGGAGCCACATCAGCAGATACGTATTAAAGTGGTGCTTGGTATGGAGGAAGATTTGGCGGGGGCAGGATACAATGTGAATCAGAGTAAGATTGCTATTGGGTCGGGAGGCTTATGGGGGAAAGGCTTTTTGAATGGTACACAGACTAAACTGAAGTATGTGCCTGAACAGGATACAGACTTTATCTTCTGTACGGTAGGGGAAGAAGAAGGCTTTGTAGGTTCGGCGGCCGTATTGTTTCTTTTTACCGGACTTATTTTGCGTCTTATTGTGGTGGCGGAGCGTCAGCATACTCGTTTTGCCCGTGTTTATGGATATTCGGTATTAAGCATTTTCTTATTCCATCTGTTTATTAATATAGGTATGGTTTTAGGACTGACCCCCGTTATAGGCATACCACTGCCTTTTTCAGTTATGGGGGATCTTCTTTGTGGGGATTTACGATCTTGCTTTTTGTATTCTTGCGTATTGATGCAGGGCGGGGAAAACGTTAGAGCTTATTGGTTTTCCGGTTTGCGCAACCGGATACCTATATCGCTGATTCCCGTCAACGGGTTGTCCGTCATGATATGGACGATGCGGAAGTACGTGCGCTTCCTTCTGTACGGATAGGATAGATGCTTTATAAGGCAGGTCACATTGATATAATCCACAAAGACCATTTCCTGTTTTATTTCCAGCTTCGTCAACCAGAAAAAGTTGTAAGTGTCTGTGACGTAAGTCAAAGTATCCTTTGTGTTATGGCTGACTTCTAGCCAAATATCTCTGTAAGGATAAGATTCTTGATAACGGATACCGATTTCTGCTTCGTAATTTCCGGCAGGGATAGAATTGGGCAGGGTATAAACAAGAGTATCACTTTTATCCCATCCGTCAAGGGGGACGGGGGCGTAAGAGTGATAGATGATATTGTTTTGACAGGCTGCCAATATGAGTATTGGCAGCCATGTCAGTTTATTCTTTAGTTGATACAGGAGTTTGTGGCTTTTCATTCGGGATTTGGCTATTGTTTCCGTTGTTCTTGTTGTCATTTTCCTTTCCTCCTCCGTTATTCCGGTTTTCACTGCCTCCTTCATTATTACCATTATTGGGGCGGCGTTTATTGCGGTTCCGGTTTCCGTCTTCCCGATTTTCACGACTGCGCTCTTCCCGGTTGCGACTTTCCCTGTTGCGATTTTCTTCTTTAGGGCGGTTTCCGTTCTCTTCGCGTGGCTGCTGAGCCTTGTTTTCTTTAGGCTCTCTAGGTTGTTTGGGACGTCCTTCTCTAAGTGGCCGGTTTTCTTTGGGTTGTTGTGACCGGTTCTCTTTAGGTTGTTGCGGACGTCTGTTTTCATTGGGAGTACCTTCTCCGTTATTACCGTTATTTTCCGGCTTACGTTTTTTCTTTCGGTTGCTGTTGTTGCCTTTTCGTTTGTCGAATCGGGTTAAGCTTTCTTGTTCTACTAAATCAACGGGCTTTTGAGGTTCGTTCTTTTTGACAGATTCGGTTAAGCTTTCCGGTTTCTCACCCCGTCGGTTCATATTAATAATTTCAAAAGCACGGCGTGCGGTGATGGTTACAGCATTAGCTATGAAGTTTTTGTCAGTAGAGTACATGATAGTTCCCTTCAAAATATCCGCTTTGAAAAAATAGAATGTACTATCCGTCGTTTCTAAAGTCATTTCTTTGCTTGGAAGGCGTTTTTGGGACTCTACATAGGCGTCTACCTCATAGTTTAGGCAGCATTTCAGCTTGGCACATTGTCCGGCTAACTTTTGGGGATTCAGAGAAATATCTTGATAACGTGCCGCACTGGTAGATACAGATACAAAATTTGTCATCCAGGTAGCGCAGCACAATTCACGTCCGCAAGGTCCGATACCGCCAATGCGTCCGGCTTCCTGACGGGCGCCAATTTGTTTCATTTCTATACGTACACGGAAAGCTTCGGCCAGTACTTTGATCAGTTGGCGGAAGTCTACACGTTCGTCCGCGATGTAATAAAAGATAGCTTTGTTGCCATCGCCTTGATATTCCACATCACCGATCTTCATGTCTAGGTTCAGATTCTTGGCTATCTGGCGGGACCGGATCATTGTGTCATGTTCTTTGGCTTTTGCTCCTCGTATTTTTCCATATCTACAGGTTTTGCCTTGCGGTAGATACGCTTGATTTCGGCATCGGGTTTGATGTTTGCCTTACGCATTTGCAAAGGTACCAATCTTCCCGTCAGGTTACTGTACCGATATCGTGTCCGGGACTTGCTTCTACAGCTACTATATCTCCTTTTTCCAGCTTCAGTTTGTTGCTGTTCTTATAATACTTTGCGGGTATTCTTGAATTGAACTTCAACCATTTCCTGTTCCTCGGTGTTGCCGGGAATATCAGCCAGCCAGTCGTAGGTGTTCAGCTGCTTATCCTGTCGTCCGCAGCCTTTGCAACACAAACAGCCGCTTCCGTTCTTTAATTTGAATTCATTGTCCATAATTCTGTTTTAATTGAGAATTGAAAATTGAGAACTAAGAAATAAATGCCATGCGGTTCTGTTATTTTTTAATGCTCAATTCTCAACTTTTAATTTTTCAATAGCACAATCATTTTTAAAGAGAAATCAAAGAACACCATTTTGGGATTCACATTCTGTCCTATATGTAATTGTGCTTCACTAAGTTCGTCCATTATGCCCATCACATTCCGCTCGTTGACAAACGGTGCGAAACGGGTGGAAAAATTTTGTTCTTCGGGATTCATATACACTAAATCACGTTGATGAAGTTGTATATGAAGTTTTCTCGTATCATACGTTGGCAGTAGGCCAGAAAATTCTTCTGACGTTCACGCCCCATGGAGGCTACCGCATCGCTCCATTGTCTCATTTCGCGTATCTTCCGTTGATAGGAAAGGCGCATCAAATTTATAAAGAGTTCAAAGAACAGTTTGTTTTCCTCGCTCAGATGTATGGTTTCCAGTGCTTTCAGAAAATTGCCTTCTGAGCGGTGTGCTATATCGTCAGCATCTTCCGGTTGTAGTCCGTATTTGGTTTGCAATACTTTTGAGATTTCAGGTTCTTTGATCCCATGAATGTTAAATCGTTGGGTACGGCTTTGGATCGTTTGCAAAATGGCATCAGGCTCTTCGGATACTAATAAAAAGACAGTCATGGCAGGAGGCTCTTCCAGTAACTTCAGCAGTTTGTTGCTGCATTCCACGTTCATCTTTTCGGGAAGCCATATAATCATGATTTTGTAACCGCCTTGACTGGATTTTAAGCTGAGCTTTCGTACAATCTCATCGCTCTCTTTTACAAAGATTTGCGCCTGTTGGTTTTCTGCTCCCATCTCTTTCAGCCAATGGTTCAGATTAAAATATGGGTTCTGCAGGACAAAGTTGCGCCAGTCTGCTATGAAATCATCGCATACGGTATCCTTTCCGGCTTTTTTCTTGATAACAGGAAACGAAATGCAGGTCGGGATGTATCAGCTTATTGAATTTCACACAAGTGGGGCAAATTCCGCAGGCATCTTGTTCACCACGGTTTTCACAGCAGATGTAACGGGCATAAGCTATTGCCAAAGGCAACTTTCCTGTACCTTCGGGACCGCAAATCAGTTGTGCATGAGGGATTCTTCCTTCTTTTACCTCGGCTATGAGCCGCTGTTTTGCTTCCTCTTGTCCTATTACATCTTTAAATAACATTGCTTTTTATAGTCATTTATTTACTGTTTAATAAATTGCTTTTGCAACTTCCTTTACACTGTTCACGGCACTTACGGTATAGAAATGAATGCTGGGAACCCCACAGGCTATTAATTCACGGCACTGGTGTATGCACCATTCTATGCCAAGACTTTCCGCTTCTTCATCTGTTTGACATTTCATCGCTTCGCCTGCCAGTTCTTGCGGCAAGTCTATCTTGAACGTCTTGGGTATCATGTTCAGCTGGGATAATTTGCGGAAAGGCTTGATACCCGGAATAATAGGTACATTGATTCCTTCTTTTCTTACCCTTCTACAAATTCGAAATATTTGCGGTTGTCATAGAACATCTGTGTCACAGCATATTCAGCTCCTGCTTCAATCTTTTTCTTCAGCCAATAAATATCTTGTTCCATATTGGGTGATTCCTCGTGTTTTTCAGGATAGCAGGCTACTCCATAACTGAACGGAGTTCCTGTTACCTTGATGGGGGAACCGTCTACAAATACGCCTTTATTGAAATCATTGATCTGCTCTTCCAGTTCTATGGCGTGGTTGTAACCGTTGTTTTCGGGTACGAAAGCTGATTCGTGCTTTGCCTTGTCACCACGCAGTACCAACAAGTCGGTGATGCCCAGGAATTGTAGATCTAACAATACATATTCTGTATCTTCGCGGGAAAAACCGCTGCACAGGATATGTGGCACTGTCGTTATATTGTATTTGTTCTGCAAAGCGGCGGCAACAGCAACTGTTCCGGGACGGCGGCGCTGGCGTGTACGTTGGTACAGCCCGTTTCCCAGCTCCTTGTACACATATTCGCTGCGGTGGGTTGTAATATTGATATATTTAGGGTCGAATTCGCGTAGCGTATCAACCGTTTTATACAGTTTTTCAATACCCGTTCCTTTCAGCGGAGGGAGAATTTCAAAAGAAAAAGCCGTATTGTCCGTGCTTTTTATTAAATCAACTACTCTCATCGTTCTGTCTCGTTCTCTTATGCCTTATCGGGCGGAATTACATATTTGGGCAAAAATAAGAAAAATATCGTAGTTTATGGGGATGAAAAAGCGATTTATTTTATCTTTGTTCTATAATAAAGTGAAACATACGGAGAGAAAAGCGTTTCCTTGCAGCTAAGCCGTGGTTTTCCACACTTGTCAGGGATACCGTCCGTGATGGTGGAGTAACATTCTCCTGCCTACAGGCATTGCTCTCTTGATGATGACCTGTCAAGCTTTACTGCATGGAGAATACTTGCGGATGGGATAAGCCCCGTCCTTGCAGGAAATGAAACAATCTGTAAACCTTTGTTTGGGGAAGTAGCGGAGGTTTATAGGAATGGAGTGAACAGATTGGCGAACCAACCGACGAAGCGTTTCCATCCGGAGCGTTTTTATATTCTTCCTTGGTAAACAGGGTACTGTCCAGCTTGTCATGCTCGAACATGGTGTTCAGTTCATGTGTGGTTTCTTTGTCAAAAATGAAAGCGTTGACCTCATAGTCATAGCGTAGGCTGCGGCTGTTCAGATTCGTACTTCCCACAGTGCAGAACAGGCTGTCCACCATCATGATCTTAGAGTGGTGGAACCCGCCATTGTACACATAAATCTTTGCTCCTTTCTTACGCAGCTTGTTTGCTGTATAGAACGCGGCATCGGGGGTAAAAGGAATATCCGATTTGCCCGGTATCATGATTTCTACTTCAACGCCTCGCTTCAACGCACGTTTTATGGCTTTTTTAATGCTTGGAATGGGAGTGAATAGGGATTCACTATTTGTATTTTATCCTGTGCGGCATCAATGGACTTGATATAAGTCTGCCTCATCAGTCTGGGTTCTTTTTTCGGAATGCGGTCTACAATGGCTACATTCTTATTTCCCTTGAAAGTAGAATCGTTTCGTAGGGGATAGTATTGGCTTCCGCTTACGTGTTGTTTAGTGCTTTTGTTCCACATGGCCAGGAAGATGTCCTGCAATTCGTTTACGGCATTTCCCTCTATACGGATATGCATGTCGCGCCAGTCGCCTATTTCCGGCAGACCCTTTATATAGTAATTGGCTATGTTCATGCCACCGGTATATCCTATTTTTCCGTCTATGACTACAATCTTGCGATGGTCTCTGTGCAGGGCATGATTGATATAGGGGAATTTGAAAGGGTCGAACTTGACAATTTCGATTCCTTTGTCACGGATTGCTTGTATGTGTTTCTTTTTCAATGGCTTGTTGTTTGACAAATTGCCGAAGGCATCAAACAAAGCTCTGACTTCCACTCCTTCTTTCACTTTTTCTCCCAATAAATCAAATAGTGCGTTCGCTATGGAATCGTTACGAAAATTGAAGTATTCTAAGTGGATATGATGTTTGGCATGCCGTATTTCTTCAAAGAGATCGATGAATTTGGCCCGACCGCTTTTTAATAATTTCAGTTTGCTGTTTTGGGTGATAGGAATGCCGGCATCCTTTAAGAAATTGATAACGGCAGAGTCGCTGGTATAGGTTGGCACCGTATCTGTCGCTGCTATATGGATGTTGGTAACTTCTTGTGACTGAGCTGTCTCTACAGTGAAAGATAAGATGAATAAAAGTATTAAATAAATATGTTTTTTATATCAAACTTCATTGCTTTTTTATTAAGGCTGCAAAGGTATTTATTATTCTAGGAATGAACAAGCCATCGGTATTATTTATGTTTAAAAGGGAGAAATAGAACAGTGTGGCCATTTGTTTGAACAGTTGGTAAATTGAGGTGGTAGAAATTTAATGAAGGTTGTTTTTATTGTTCCATTCATATCTTTTTTCAGGCTCGGTATAAACATCTGTAGTGTGTGTGAAAGAAGTTTGTCGGTCCGGTTTTTCTGCTGTTGTGACATTCAAGAGGAGGAGATACGGAAAAATAATAATCCGTCGGCGGGATTAAAAGAATGCATATCGCATCCAGCCCTGTTGCCTAAGCCTTTTCTATCTCCAGATTAACCCTTTTTATGCGGATGTATTCTATCTCCATAGCCTTGGGAGTTAACTCCATAGCCTTGGGAGATAACTCCAAAGCTTATGGAGATAACTCCAAAGGCTTGCGGAGATAAAACAGACGGGAAGAAAACCTTTAATCATACGGCGGGAAAGGTTTGGGGATACAGGTAAAATCTTTTAGTGATGAATCCGGTGTATGTACAGGGTTATACATATATTATATTCATTCTTATATGTATGTATATGAACTTCCATACGTTCAGAATGAAAATCCACATCAGGGCAGGGGTGTTTTTTATCTCTGCCGATGCATCGTAAGCCGTCATTCCTTGGAGGTACAAATCTTTTATGGTGCTTTTTCATTGAAAAAGACTTGGAATGCTCTACTTTGTGTCAAGCTGGAATAGTTTATAAAAAAGAGAGTATATGATTGATAAACAGTATGCTATGTGAAATTTTCCTTGAAAATGTAGTGAGGGCATGAGGGTATGAGTGAGAGCAAGTATTTTTACCATTGGCGTATAAATGGTTTATAGTTAGCTTGTTATGTTTGCAGTGAGGGCATGAGGGCATAAATGCTTCGAACTTTCTAGTGGGAGCTGAAGGGAAAGCTGATACGCAAGAATATTTTGGAAAACTGATCCGGAAAATCCATTCTTGGTTTAACTCTCGGTTTAACCGAACCATGTAAACCGGCGCGTTTAAGGCATAAAAAAAGAGAGTTACTTTGGTGTAACTCTCTGATTCTTTGGTGATCCGCTTGGGGCTCGAACCCAAGACCCCAACATTAAAAGTGTTGTGCTCTACCTGCTGAGCTAGCGAATCAATCCTTTGTTATTGCTATTCTTCCGAATTGCGAGTGCAAAGGTAGACGTTTTAGATGAAATATGCAAATATATTACTTGATTTTTTTGAATTATTTTTCGTTAGAATTCTCTTTGTGCTGAAAATCAGAGTGTTCTATCCCTCCGGAAATTCTTTTTCTTTTATTCGTATGTATCTTTGATAGTAAGAAAGCATCAAGCTGGTACAAGGCAAAGCGATAATCATACCTACAATTCCCATTAATGCCCCCCAGACGGAGAGGATAATAAATGATAGCAGGATTCAATCCTGTGATTTTTCCCATAACTTTCGGTACAATCAGACCGTCTTGTATAATTTGTACGATGCAGAACACAAGGAAGGCGCAAAATAATATCCACCAGAAATTCTCTCCTGTATCCGCAGCCTTCAGTAAGGCTAATAAGACTGTGGGAATAAAAGCGATAAGCTGAAGGTAGGGAACCATATTGAGAAGCCCGATAAACAATCCGAAACCGATGGCTAACGGGAAATCAATAATAAGAAACCCTATGCTGAACAGAATCCCTACACAAAAAGCGACAAACGCCTGCCCGCGGAAATATTTGTTCATGCCGTCCTGTACATCCGTGACAATATGTACTGTCATTTCACGGTGTCTGGCAGGGATCAGTTTTATCCATCCCCGTGCAATGGCTTCATAATCTAATAGAATGAAGAAAGTGTACAGCAGGATGATGAATGAGGTGAATACACTGAATACAATATTGACAGATTGGGTCAGCAATGCCCATACTTGGGGAAGAACATTACGCATGGTATTCGCAAAATTGCTTTCGTTCAGCGCTTCGTGTATTTTCAACATATCTATGTGCTCTTTTATGAAATTGGCCACTGTGCGGGAATGGCTGCTTGCTTGGATCCTTCGATAAAATAGGCGGTGAGCAATTCTTTCAGTTTGCCGAATTCTTCAATGATTGGTGGTACAAGTCCTACAAATGCTAAGTGATAATGGACAGCAATACCAGCAAAACAACCAATATGGAGATTACCCGGTTCCTCAGACGCAATTTGTTCTGAAAGAAAATGACCATCGGATAGATAAGATAGGCTATCAGCCATGCTATGAAGAAAGGAAGCAGCACTCCGCTGAGTCGGTTGACCAGATATAGAATGCCGATAATGACCATCGCTGTCAATATTCCGCGGATAAAACTATCGAATGTTATTTTTTCTGTATCATAAAGTGTGTGTTATTTATTTTCAGTTTCCTCTTTCAAAGCTTCCATATAGCAGGTCCGGCAAAGAGGCTCATAGTCTGCCTTTTCCCCTAATAGGACCCGTTTTTCGCTTTTGGTGATTCGGTGGGTGGCATAGGCCAAGTTCCCACATTTCACACAAATGGCATGAACTTGGTTACTTCGTCTGCAATAGCCAGCAAGGCAGGTATAGGTCCGAAAGGAACTCTCCTGAAATCCATGTCCAATCCGGCGACAATGACTCTTATCCCGTTGTCAGCCAGCTTGTTGCAGACATCAACCAAACCTTCGTCAAAAAATTGCGCTTCGTCTATACCCACTACATCCTTGTCTGAGGAGAAAAGCAAGATGCTGGCAGAAGAATCAATAGGGGTGGAGGCAATAGAGTTGCTGTCATGTGATACAACTTCTTCTTCCGAATAGCGTGTATCTATGGCCGGTTTGAATATTTCAACCCGTTGACGGGCAAACTTCGCTCTTTTCAAACGGCGGATTAGTTCCTCGGTTTTACCTGAGAACATTGAGCCGCATATTACTTCTATTCTTCCTCTTCTACGTGTTTCCTGGATGTGGTCTTCTGAAAAAACTACCATAATTTAGTTATAACAATTAGATTAATTCTGAGTGCAAATGTACGACTTGTACCCCGAAAAAGGATTATTTTCACTTGGAAATTTATTAATAAAAGATATAATGTTAAACAAAAGTGCAACATCTGTTAAATAATTGGGACAATTAACTTTATGCATTTAAATTCTTTCTACATTTGTTCCAGTATAACAGAATGCAATTGTTTTATGGGAAAACTGTATGTCGTACCTACTCCAGTAGGAAATTTAGAGGATATGACTTTCCGTGCCATCCGTGTGTTGAAAGAGGCTGATTTGATATTGGCGGAAGACACGCGTACTTCGGGTATTCTTTTGAAACATTTTGAAATTAAAAACGCCATGCAGTCTCATCATAAGTTTAATGAGCATAAAACAGTGGAAGGTATTGTGAATCGCATCAAAGCGGGCGAAACTGTTGCTTTAATATCTGATGCCGGAACTCCTGGTATTTCTGATCCCGGATTTTAATAGTGCGTGAGTGTGTGAAGAGTGGCATTGAGGTGCAATGTTTGCCTGGAGCTACTGCTTTTGTACCTGCGCTGGTGGCGTCGGGATTGCCTGATGAACGTTTCTGCTTTGAAGGATTCCTGCCACAAAAAAAGGAAGAGTGACCCGTTTGACCTCTTTGCAAGAAGAAAAACGGACGATGATATTTTATGAATCACCCTACCGTTTGGTGAAAACCTTAACTCAATTTGCCGAGTTTTTCGGTGCCGAAAGGCCTGTTTCCGTATGTCGTGAGATTTCAAAAATTCACGAAGAAAGTGTTCGGGGCACATTAACTGAAGTTATAGCGCATTTCACTCAAAACGAGCCGCGAGGTGAAATCGTAATCGTACTCGGTGGGAAAGAGGACTAAAAATGAATAAACTTAAAATGTAAAGCAAATGAAAAAACTAGTATTTTTATCGTTGTTATCTGTGGCTTTATTGACTTCATGCGGTAATGGAGCTCAGAAAGATGCCTTGAAGGCTCAAAATGATTCTTTGATGGTGGAACTGTCAAACAGAAATGCTGAATTGGACGATATCATGGGTGCTTTCAATGAAGTACAGGAAGGTTTTCGTCAGATAAATGAAGCTGAGAATCGTGTAGACTTACAGAGTGGTTCTATTCGTGAGAATAGTGCTGATAAGATAAAAGAAGATATTCGCTTCATCAGTGAAAAATTACAGTCAAACCGTGAGCAGATTGCGAAACTGGAGAAGCAATTGAAGAATAGTCAGTATAATTCCGCTCAGTTGAAGAAAGCTGTAGCCAACCTGACGAAGGAGTTGGAAGCTAAACAGCAGCAGATTGAGACTTTGCAGGCTGAATTGGCTTCAAAAAATATTCGTATCGCTGAGCTGGACGATGCTGTGGCCGGTTTAAGCCAGAATGTAAGTGAACTGACCGCTGAAAATGAGGCGAAGGCTGCAACTGTAGCCAGCCAGGATAAAGCTTTGAATGCTGCCTGGTTTGTTTTTGGTACAAAATCTGAATTGAAGGACCAGAAATTCTTGAAAAAGGTGATGTCCTGAAAAGTGCGGATTTTAATAAGGATTATTTTACTCAGATTGATATTCGTACTGATAAGGAAATCAAGTTGTATTCTAAACGCGCCGAATTGCTGACTACACATCCGGCTGGTTCATATGAACTGGTGAAAGATGCGAAAGGCCAGCTGACTTTGAAGATTACAAATCCTACTGAATTCTGGAGCGTATCACGCTATCTTGTTATTCAGGTGAAATAAGGAATTTAAATTATTGTTCTGTGAAAGGGTTGTGCCGTGAGTGACGCAACCCTTTTTTAATCTGCTTTATGTTGTATGTATAGAAGTATATTTATTGATTTGGATGATACGGTATGGGCTTTTACTGAAAACGCTCGTGATACATTCCAAGACATGTATGATAAATATCATTTTGATCGTTATTTTCGTTCTTTTTCGCATTTTTATACTTTGTATAGCGGGAAGAATGAGGAGTTGTGGAATGAATATGGTGCTGGTAGGATTACAAAAGATGAGTTGAATGAGCAAAGATTTGCCTATCCGTTGTTGCAGGTAGGCGTTGCAGATAAAGCGTTGGTGAAAGCTATTCGGATAATTTTTTGATGATATAGTTTACAAGAAGAAACTGATGCCTCATGCAAGAGAGGCTTTGGAATATTTGGCATCCGCTTATAATCTGTATATTTTGTCCAATGGATTTAGGGAATTGCAAGAGCAGAAGATGCGTTCTGCCGGTGTGGAAGGATATTTTAAGAAAATAGTTTTGTCAGAGGATATAGGAGTACATAAACCGTTTCCGGAGATTTTTTATTTTGCCATGTCGGCTACGCAGTCCGAGCTGCATACTTCTTTAATGATTGGAGATAATTGGAAGAATGACGTTGAAGGTGCGAAAAACGTAGGGATGGGAAATGTTTATTATAATATAAAAGGTGAGAAGAGCTTGCCTTTTAAACCTGGTTTTGATATGAGGGATTGGCGGGAAATCGCTTCTTTCTTATAAAATTGAATGGAAGATGTTGATGGATAAGTCTGTTGGCACAAACAATGTATTTGCATAAGGAATGCCCGATATTTGTTTTAAAGGGATGCTCCTGTGTATGGGGCATCCCTTGAAAAGCATTTTTTTTCAAAATAAAAAATGTGATTATTTATTTTGGAAGAGTATTTGTCCAATTGTTCTGAGTTACTCCGAATCCAGCGTTGATTTCTGCACTAGGAATAGGAAATACTAAATTTGATATTTCGTAATTAGTATAAGTAAATTTGATGGCTGGAGCACTGTTGGCATATACACTGACTCTTTCATTCCAGCGACGCAAATCATATAGACGCATACCTTCTTGGAATAACTCACGAGCACGTTCGTCTTTTATAAAACTCATAAGATTTTCTTTTTCGCTCGGTAAATCGTTTGTTGATTTTATATCTAAATTACGCTTGGCTACTACTAATAAAGCTTCTTTGGCTTCATTCAATTTGTTTAATTGTACATTTGCTTCAGCCTTAATTAAATACATTTCCGGAGCATTTACAATATAATTAGTTCCACGAGCAGGGTTACCTGACGAAAAGTGAGCAATTTTACCACCTGTGTAAACAGGTTCAGATTCTGTAGAAGTTTTATCTCTTCCATCAATAAGAATTTACGGCAATCGTTAGTTGCATACATTGAAATTAGTTTAGGACTAGGACTAAAGTTGTATGTAGACCACAAAGTTCCATATGAATTAGCTGACCAGTTTGTTGTATTAGTAATAGCTAAAGCAAACATACTTCGGAATTTGATATTTCACTATTATAAAGAGCTTTGTATGCATTAGCATCGTTGGTTAAAGTAGTAATACCCGCTATTTTTAGTGCTTGTTCTGCATAGTTTCTTGCTTCATCCCAATTTTCTAAATATAGGTAGGTACGGGCCAATAAACCATTAGTAGCAGCTTTTCCTAAATATTGGAGTTCTCCTCTGTCTTTACCAGCTGCTTCAAAATGGGATAATGCATTTTTTAGGTCATTGATGATGGTTCATAGCTTTCGCCAACAGTAGAACGGCTGATTTTAGTCAATGCTTCTTTGGGTTGGTCAATTATGACGATTCCTAGTTCGGAAGAAAAATCTTGTCCATTCACTTTATTTGGTGCCCATAAATATTAGTAAGCAATAATTGTGCGTAACCTCTTAGAGCATAAGCTTCAGCCATATACATATTAAGTTCTGTTTTTTCATCATCGCTTGCATTGTTATATAGTGCTTGAGAAGCTTGAATTACACGTGCTGCATTATCAGCTGTTTTATAACCATACTCCCAAATACTTTTTAAATAAGTATCTGTATCTGTAAAAGTATAGGTATAAATACCATCAAAATGTCCGGTTTTAGTATTCCAATAAGTAATATCTGTAGGAATATCACCAATAGCTAAAGCATAGTTACCAGCAAATGCATAATAAAATAATTGATAATAAGTTCCATTTAATGCTGTACTAACGTTAGTTACAGTGTTGAGCCCTCCTTCTAGGTCCACTCCTTTATAGTTGTCAGTTTCAAGAAAACTGTCACCACATGAGGAAAGTCCTGTTGCAAATGTAAAAATGGCAATTGCATTTAAAATATATTTTTTCATATCTTTCCTTTATTAAATTTTACCTTATTTAAAAACTTAATTGAATACCTCCGATGAATGTACGGGTTGCTGGATATTGCCACGCAATTACACCATTGGAATAGGTTTCAGGATTATATCCAACAAAATCATTGGATGTAAATGTATATAAATTATCAATGGATATATAAGCTCGTAATTTTTGAATGAATATTTTCTTTGTTAGATTTACGGGCACAGTGTAACCTAAGGTCATGTTACTGATACGTAAGAAATTACTGCTATATAAGAATCTAGAAGAAGTTTGAGTTGCTTTATTGGGATCTCCATAAATATATTGTGGATATTTGGCATCTTTATTTTCTTCTGTCCATGAATTTAATGCAACGTCTTTCAACGGAGTACGATTGGCCATACCAAATCCGGTGAATGAAGCTCCGGAATCGAAAACTTTTCCTCCTAATCTATAGGTAAAGTTCATGTTAAAGTCAAATCCTTTCCAGCTTAAATTTGTACCGAATCCACCTAAAACTTGGGGTCAGCATCGCCTACATAACGTTTGGCTGCTGCATTATAGTCGGAGGTCGTTTCGTTGCCTTCTTCATTCAGATACCATAATGGTTTACCATTTTCGCGGTCAACGCCTGCATATTCTTTCATATAGAATTGGCGATAGGGGCGTCCTTCTTCAATAATTTGATAAGTATATTCTATGGGTTCATCTGTAGATAGTTTGATGATCTTATTTTTGTTCCATGTCATATTTGCATAAATATTCCATGTAAGATTATTGTTGTTGATAACAGATGCATTGATAGATGCTTCAATACCACGGTTGCGGATTGCACCAATATTTTGGTATACTGTAGACATACCTGTAGTCATGGACAATGGTACTTCAAACAATGCGTCACTCGTCTCTTCATTATAATAATCGAAAGTAAGATGGATACGATTAATTAAAGATAAATCAAAACCTATATCAAATTTTTTTGAAGTTTCCCATGTCAAATCTGAATTAGAGATGCTAGTGGGAGTCATACCAGGCTTTTCGTTATAATTGTATCCGGAAGAATAGAAACCACGTGCTGCATACCAATCGATATCTTGATTACCTACGGTCCGTAAGAGGCCCGAAGAGTGGCATTGGTAATAATAGAATTATCTTTAAGAAATTCTTCTCCACTTACACGCCATTTTCCACCAACAGACCAAAAGTTACCCCAACGATGATTTGAACCGAAAACAGAGGAACCGTCACGGCGGAATGAACCAGATACATAATATTTATCCTCGTAAGAGTAGTGTGCATCCATAAAATATGATGCCAATCGAGCTTCTTTCTTATAATATTCCGATCCTTGAGGAGTTCCAGCAGTAGAAAGGTCGGTTTTTCCATCAGCTGCAAATGGGAAATCAGAGCCTGAATAATATTCATAGAAATAATTCTTTCGTTGCATCTCTTGACCTAATAACAAGTTAATATTGTGTTTGTCAAAAGTATAGTTCCAACCTAATACATTGTTCCACGTAATTGTTGTATAACGAGAATTGTACTGTTGACCTAATCCATTATAATCAACAGCTTGTGGATTATATAATGCACTCCAATATTGATATTGACGTAAATCAGCAATATTTACACCTAAGGTAGTTTTTGCATAAATACCTTTTCCGAGATCAATCTGCAAATATGGGTTGAAGTTCAATGTTTGATTATTGTTTTCATTGATTTCACCAGCTTTTTCATCATATAAAGCTAGAGGATTATAATTACTGATATTGGCATAACTTCCATCTTCATTATAGAAAGGCATCATAGGATTCATAGAACTTATAGCTGCTACAGTAGCGCTGGACATAGAGCCACTTGTAGCTTGTGAAAAGCCGTTTTGGGTAGAATTACTGTATGAAGCGTTGACACCGATAGTAAAGCAACTGAACTTAGAGTCTAGGTTCAAACGTCCTGAATAACGTTTCATGTCAGAACCAATAATCAATCCTTCAGTATCTAAATAACCTAAACTAACATAATAACCAGTAGAACCAGAACGTCCTTGGAGGTTTACATTGTAGTCTTGGTAGTATCCTTTACGGGTGATAGCATCCATCCAATCGTAGGATGAAACACCATCCCAACCATAACCTTGATATACTTTTTCAAATAATCATAGCTCTCATCATAGGTGTTACCATAAGCAACAGAACGTCCGTGAGCAAATAGATTCATAGATTCTTGAGCATTGGCGTAATCCATATTATGATTTCCCATTGAAACAAATCCTTGTTTAATGTCTAAGTTGATGCTCATTTTTCCCTCTTTTCCTTTTTTAGTAGTGATTACAATAACGCCATTAGCTGCGCGTGAACCATAAATGGCTGTAGCCGCAGCATCTTTTAGAACTGTAACACTTCAATATCAGAAGGGTTGATTGCGGCCATCGGATCAAAATTATTATTTGTAGTCGTACTCATACCATCTGTTTCAGAGTTGACAGGCATTCCATCTATTACATATAATGGCTGAGTGCCTGAATTCAAAGAACCACGTCCACGAACATAAATCTCGCTCCAAACACCAGGCATACTGGTAGAGTTGCTCATTTGTACGCCTGGTACAGCTCCTTCTAGTGCTTTCACAAAATTAGCATCAGATTTTTTGGCTATAACATCTTCACCAATAATAGCAGCAGCACCAGTAAATGAAGCTTTGCGTTGAACTCCATATCCTGTTACTACCACTTCTTCAAGCACTTCGGCATCCGACTTCAAAGTGATATTAACAGTCTGTTTTATAGCTACTTCTTGTGTAGCCATTCCGATAAAGGAAACTACCAAAGTCTTTGCGGAACTTGGAACATTTGATAATGTAAATTTACCATCCATGTCAGTAACTGTACCTACAGTAGTACCTTTTACTAAAATAGAGGCGCCAACTACGGGTAATCCGTCCTCCTCCGAAATAACAGTACCTGTTACCTTCGTGATCTGAGCGGTTACCAAACCTATACCTACAAAAAGGCAGGTCAATAACAGCATTAATTTTCTTTTCATAAAATTCTCTCTTAAAGTTTAACTTTACATTAATATAAATTCATTCACTCTAACAAATGACAAAGGTATGAATAAAATTGTAATATCAAACAAATTATTGTAAAAAACATACTAAACTGCTATATTTTTATGCTTTTAGGCATTTAAAACTCACAAAAGACGAAAATAAACCTCATATTTATTCTTTTTTTTAAGTCATTAAAAAGAGAAACTTTCAATTTATAAGTGATCAGGTAAACATACATTAACCTATAAATGTTAACGAATCGTCTAATAAATATAAAGATGAGAACAAAATAGTAGGATAATGCTTTTCTACTTTTCTTTATTGCGTCTTATTATAGAATTTCAATTAAAGAATTAAATTATGAGGAAAATCAGTTATCGTTTCGTTTACAATCGAAAAGTTTAAATGACAGAGGGACCGCTTTGGTCCAAGTTGAAGCCTACTTGAATAAAAAGAAGTGTATTTTTCCACACATGTTTATTTACGGCCAGAACAATGGGATGTAAAAAGGAAAATCATCAAAGATCATCCTAACCAAGATGCGCTGAATGGCATGCTTAATGAATTTATTATTGAATTAGAGAAAAAGAATTAAGTTTGTGGAGGCAAGGAAAGACAATAACCTTAAGCCTCATAAAAGAAGAGTTCAAATCGAATACAGATGCTTCATTCTTAGGGTTTGCGCGTAAAGAAATAATGTCTTCTCAGCTAAAAGATAGCACTAAGCGCAACCATTTAACAACAATATCCCTTTTACAATCGTTCAAACCGACAATTGAGTTTGAAGACTTAACCTATAATTTCGTTACGGATTTTGAAACATTTCTTTATGAATCTGGATATCAAACAAATACAGTAGCCAAGCATATGAAGCATTTGAAATCTTTTGTTAATGCTGCAATTAATAAAGGATACATTGATCCCAATAACTATGCCTTCAGAAGATATAAAATTAAATGAAGGAAGGAAAACATGTTTTTATTACTGGAAGAAATGAAAATTGGAAGAAGTGTCTTTGACAGGAAGAAATAGTTGTCTGGAACATACTCTTGATGCATTTTTATTTTGCTGCTATACGGGATTGCGGTATTCTGATTTTGTGAATTTGAATGAGAAAAATATCGTAAAAATGGATGGAAAATTATGGCTAATCTTTGACTCTGTCAAAACAGGTACAGAAGTGAAATTGCCTTTAAACTTGCTGTTTGAAGGTAAGGCTTTAACTTTATTACAAAAATACCAGGGAAAATGGAGTTCGTTTTTTTCAATTAAAAATAACTCAAGTGTAAATAAAGAGCTGATACGAATTGGCAAATTAGCAAAAATAAGCAAACACTTTTCATTCCATTCTGCAAGGCATACTAATGCTACTTTATTGATATATAAAGGTGCTAATATAACAACCGTGCAAAAATTATTAGGACATAAAAACCTTGCTACAACACAAATTTATGGAGAAGTTATGGGAAGTACAATTATACGAGACTTGAAAAAATGTCAAAAAAGATAATTAACTCTATTGTCTATACATTATCTCTTATAAAGATGAAGAAGAATCATTTTCAAAAGTGAATATAGCCTTATCTTCTTAATAAAGTTTATCGTTTTGTGAACATGATAATTTTTTGTTGTGATTGCAATACGATAAACTAAAAGAAATAAAATGTGACAATATTTCCATCTCAGCCTAACCGGGTAGAAAATAGGTATCAAGGTTATTGAATTTCTGCAAAATTCATATATGTGTATCATATAATATGCGCATATAAAATTCTATATCAGAAAATGATAATAATAGTTTGCTAATTTACTTCATGTCCTACTATCTTCTTTTGTAATCTAAAGTGCAAACAATCTTTGGAAGTTTTGAAATATTTAAAAAGTTGAGAAATATCAATCTTAGTACTTCAGGTATTTTATGAACAGAGTAACAACGAACAGGAATGCTGCAAGTCAATTCTTTTTCAGTAGAAGAAAGGTAGAAAATTATTATTATCATACTCTTTAAACGGCTTAAATCAAGGAAAACGAATAAGAGATTCAGTAATACATATGCTGGTTATCAATTATTTACATAAATAATTAGTTCCGCAAAGACTTTGGTGGTTTCCTTTATCGGAATGGCTACACAAGAAGTGAATATTAAAGCGAATTTGAATATTGTATTAAAGTCTGATACAGAACAGCTTGAGGAAGTAATGGTTGTGGCGTACGGTACTGCCAAAAAGTCTTCGTTTACGGGATCTGCTGCTGTTGTTAAAAATGACAAAATAGAAAAAATGCAAACGTCTGATGTGACCAAAGCATTAGCGGGTGCAGTGTCGGGAGTCCAAATTACCACAGCTTCAGGTGCCCCTGGTTCTGGTACAAGTATTCGTGTACGTGGCCTTGGTTCTATTAACGCTTCCAGTGAACCTCTTATTGTTGTGGACGGTTCTCCTTTTGATGGAGATTTGAGTATGATTAATAGTCAAGATGTTGAATCTATGACTGTATTAAAAGATGCTGCTGCCAATGCATTATATGGTGCACGTGGTGCTAATGGTGTTGTCTTGATTACTACTAAAAGAGGTAAAATAGGTAAAGCTACTATAACCGTTGATGCTAAATGGGGATCTAATAGTCGTGGTGTACCTGAGTATGATGTAATGAGAGATCCTGCTACTTATTATACTACATATTGGCGAGAGTTGAAAGGAATGTATGAGGCTAATGGCGAGGCTAATCCCGGACAATTAGCTTCGAACGCTTTGATTACCGACAGTGGTAGTGGCTTGAGTTACAATGTTACGACTGTAGGTAATAACGAAGTGGTATTACCGGATGGAACATTTAATCCTAATGCTAGAATTAAATATGCGGATAATTGGGAAAAGGAAATGTTTCACAGCGGTTTACGACAAGAATATAACGTAAACATGAACGGGGCTAATGAAAAGACTAGTTATTATTTGTCATTTGGTTATTTGGATGATGAAGGTTATATTGTAAAATCCGGTTTTACACGTTACTCTGCCCGTTTGCGTTTGGAACACCAGTTTAACAAGAATATTAAGATGGGTGGTAATTTTGCTTATGTCAATACTTCTACTGTAGCCACTTCAGCTACAGAAGAACAAGACCAAACTGCTGGCACCAATATGTTCTACGTATCACGTACCATGGCTCCCATTTATCCTATCTACAAACGTGATGAAAATGGTAATTTTATGTATGATAGTCATGGTCGCATAGTGTATGATTATGGAGATACTCCGGGTATGCAGCGTCCTGTATCAGGAAATTCAAACGCATTAGGTAGTCAGAGTTTGGATGATCGTAAAAATGGAAAAGATTATTTCAGCGGAAACATGTTTGCCGAAATTTCCTTTTTGAAAGATTTTAAATTTACTTTCCGTGCCGGAATAGAAAACGATAATACTCGTCAAATGGTATTTCAAAATGGTGAATACGGACAGTTTACTGCACAAAACGGTATTGCAACTCATTATAGCACTCGCAATATGACTATTAATTTGCAGGAATTGCTTACATGGGAACGTACTTTTGGAGAGCATTCGGTAAATGTACTGCTTGGACATGAAACTTATCAGAATAAGTATGATTATTTATACGGATCAAAAAATAACTTTGCTTTGTGGGGGTCAACTTCATTGAATCATGCAGTGAGTAATCCGCAAGCTGGTTCTTATGTGACAGAATATACTACTGAAGGTTTCTTGGGACGTGTGGAATATAATTATAAGGATAGATATTACTTCTCGGGAAGTTATCGTCGTGATGCTTCTTCAGTATTTCATCCAGATTATCGTTGGGGGGAATTTTTGGTCTGTAGGTGCTAGTTGGAGACTGAAAGAGGAAAATTTTTGAAGGACGTTGAATGGTTAGATAACTTAAAGTTTAAAGTTAGCTATGGTTCGCAAGGTAATGACTACTTGTTGTTGAATGGGGTGCGTAACCGTTATGCTTATATGGATCAATTCAGTGTGAGCAACAATAACGGACAACCCGCAATTACTCAAACATATAAGGGTAATGATAAATTAAAGTGGGAAACTAACTATAATTTTAATACAGGTATTGAATTTAGCGTATTAAACGGACGTTTGAGTGGAGGCTTTGAATTTTTCTCCCGCTATGCAAAAGATTTGTTGTTTAACCGTCCTTTAGCAGCTAGTACCGGTTCTAATTCTTATCCGGATAATATTGGTGATATGCGCAATACCGGATTTGAAGTAGAATTAAGTGGGGACATTATTCGCACAAGTAAGATTAATTGGAATATTTCTGTTAATGCAACTACCTATAAAAACAAAATTTTGACTTTACCGGAAGAAAAAGAGAGTCCGGTATTTGGAATGGTATTTTCAAATGGTTGAAGGAGGTTCGTACTACGACTATTATATAAAAGAATGGGCTGGTGTAGATCCGGAAGACGGAAAGGCTATGTGTATAAAGATGTTACTGATAAGAATGGAAATACGACTAAAGAAACAACTAAGACATATAGCGAGGCGACGGATTATAAAGCAGGTTGTGCCTTGCCTGATTTGTATGGTGGTATTAGTACTTCATTAAATGCTTATGGATTCGATTTTAGTATTGCACTTACTTATCAATTAGGAGGACAAGGCTATGATTATACCTATGCAACTTTGATGAATAGCGCTCAGGGTGCAGGAACAAATTATCATAATGATATTTTAAATGCTTGGACACCGGAAAATAAATATACTGATGTGCCAAAATTAAATGCAAAAGAAAGTAATAACAATTCTACTTCTACCCGTTTCTTGACTTCAACTTCGTATTTAAGTTTGCAAAATATTTCTGTAGGTTATACATTGCCGAAGAATTGGATTGCAAAATTGGGTTGCGAGAGCTTAAGAGTATATTTTGTGGCAGACAATGTAGCACTACTTTCTGCTCGTAAAGGTTATGACCCTCGTACAAATTGGAATGGCGAATCAAATTATAATTATTCGGCATTGCGTAGTATTTCTGGTGGTATAACAATGAAATTTTAATTGATAAAACAAGAAAGCATGAAAAAAATTTTAAAATATACGGCTTTTGCAGCCATGGTAGGATTGTTTAGCAGTTGTTCTGATAGTTTTTTGAGGCTGAATCTGGTGATATCATTACTAGTGATCAGATGGATGAAGTTGATCCGGTGGCAGGTTTGAACGGTATGTATGCCTATTTGTATAAATTTGATACAATGGGATATGGTGATGAAGCTCAACATTACGATTATGGTTATCATCATATTTTGTTATGTTCGGATTTGTGGGGGCAGGACATGATTCAGTATAGTTCTAAATATGGATGGTATTATACTGATTATCAATTTAATCAGAATTCTAGAGCATACCAATATATTTCTACGTTCTATTTTTGGAACTATTTGTATAAATTAATAAAATCGGCTAATGACGTATTGAAAACAACTACAGATGATTCTAAAAAAGAAGATCGTGGACAGGCTTTAGGTATGCGTGCTTTTGCTTATTTGACTTTGGTACAGATGTATCAGCATACTTATGCAGGTCATGAAAATGCTCCTGCGGTACCTATTGTCCTAGAAACTACCGAGCCAGATGTATTGAGCAATAATCCTCGTGCAAGTGTAAAGGAGGTTTATGATTTGATTGAAAAAGATTTAGTGCAGGCACACAGTGATTTATCTTCATACCAACGTTTGAACAGCACTTATATCGACCAAACTGTGATTTCTGGTTTATTGGCACGTATGTATCTGTTAAAAGAAGATTGGACTAATGCTGCCAAATATGCTAAAGAGCTCGTGCTTCTTATGGAGCACCTGCCGATAAGGCTGAATTGATAGATGAGGGTTATATCGATATGAACAAACATCATACTTGGATGTTTACCTCACATATTACAACGGATGCGGAGATTGTTCAGACAGGTATTGTTAACTTTATCTCCCACATCAGTTCTACCGCTTATGGTTATGTCACGGCTGGAGGAATGTTCAAGAATATTAGTTCTGAATTATACAGTAAAATAGCTGACAATGATATTCGTAAAGGATGGTTTGCGGATAAGGACTTTACTTATGAAGGAGGGCCGATGGGAAGTGTAGCTTTACCTAAATATGCTAATTTGAAGTATATGTGGTATGATTTGGAAGGTAATAATTGCAACGATCTGTGTTATATGCGTGCTGAAGAGATGTGTTGATTGAAGCAGAAGCTTTGGCTATGGGAGGTAATATTGCCGGTGGTAAATCATTATTAGAAGAATTTGTGAAAACCCGTCAACCGGATTATGTATGTGATGCAACAGATGCAAAAGGAATACAAGATGCCTGTTGGTTACAGCGTCGTATCGAATTTTGGGGTGAAGGCATTGCATGGTTCGATTTGAAACGCTTAAAGAAGCCTATTATTCGTAAATATGAAGGAACCAATCACAATTTGGATGCACAATACGATTTTCCGGCTGAAGATGATATCTTTAGAATTTTGATTCCAAGAAAAGAAATTCAAGATAATAATGGTATTGGCGAAGAGGATAATAATCCAATGCTAATATTTAATAATTCTCATATTAACTTTTCTATAAAAGAAGGTGTGTCAAAATGCACACCTTCTGTTTTTTACGCACAAAGCCCCGACTTCACAAGCTGGGGCTTGTTATTACCTAAGATTTTGTATCTTTAGGTAATAAGAATTTCACTATGACAAAGATACATTTTCGTTCTTACAATCCCAACCAAACCGTTCTTTTTCCTCAAAGAATTG
>ENA-OQHP01000012-OQHP01000012.1-human-gut-metagenome-genome-assembly--contig:-NODE-12-length-62613-cov-3.800243_pt1 | contig 62613 bp, 68 predicted proteins | sample MGYA00242563_ERZ504717 | MGnify/ENA primary metagenome ERZ504717 (study PRJEB26092, sample SAMD00036212) | human gut metagenome | host: Homo sapiens | study: EMG produced TPA metagenomics assembly of... | reverse complement strand
TTGGAAGAAACAATAAGTACGGGGATGCCCTGTTGATTCTGATAGCGGCGATCATGATAGGCATGAGTTATCTCTATCTATCTGCCGATATGATGACTCCGCAATTTGCGTCTACCCCTGAAACGGATCGTGTGATACGGAAAGACAGCCTCCGGCAGTATGGCGGAAACTACCTGCGGCACAGTGAGAGCGGACTTTGGGAACTGAAAGTCAGCGGACCTGCCTACGAAAGAGGCAAAGCCATCGGCCAACTGACTTCCGACTTACTTTATTTTCAGGAAAAAGTATTTGTGGATCAGATAAAAGAGATAGTCCCCTCTGAAAGTTATCTTAAATTCCTCCGTTTCTTCATTGTCCTTTTCAACCGGAATCTGGGGAAAAATGTGCCGGAAGAGTACCGGGACGAGATTTATGGCATCTCCCTCTCCTGCACCCATGAGTATGATTTCATCGGCACCCCCTACGAGCGTCAGTTGAATTACCACTCCGCCCACGACTTGGGACATGCCATGCAGGACTATATGCTGGTAGGATGCAGTTCATTTGCCTGCTGGGGTGAGAACAGTGCCGATTCTTCCCTTATCATCGGCCGTAATTTCGATTTCTACATGGGTGACGCCTTTGCACGCAACAAGCTCGTTTCGTTTTACCAACCCGAAAACGGATATCGCTTCGCATCCGTGGGATGGGCCGGAATGACCGGTGTCCTTTCCGGCATGAATGAAACGGGGCTGACTGTCACCATCAATGCCGCCAAATCGGATCTGCCTGCCGCATCCGCCACCCCTATTTCCATTCTGACCAGGGAAATATTGCAATATGCTTCTACCATTGAGGAAGCATACGCTATCGCCCGGAAACGGAAAACATTTGTCTCGGAGTCCATACTGGTGGGTTCGGCCAAGGACGGCAGAGCCGCAATTATCGAGAAATCGCCGGAGAAAATAGCCTTATTCACAGGAAACGGGCAGCAGATCATCTGTACCAACCACTACCAGTCGGAAACCTTCGGCCATGACAAACGGAACCTGGAAAACATAGAAACTTCGGACAGCCCCTACCGCTTTGCCCGCTTGCAGGAACTGCTGAAAGAAAACGCACCGATAGATGCCCCCAAAGCCGCCTCTATCCTGCGCAACCGGAAAGGAGTGGGAGAAGCGGAACTGGGCCTTGCCAATGAAATGGCCATCAACCAGTTCATCGCCCATCACTCCGTCATTTTCCAACCCGAGAAAAAACGGATGTGGGTATCCACCGCTCCCTGGCAATGCGGCAAGTACGTGGCATACGACCTGAACAGGATTTTCAGCGACTCCATCGATTTCAACCATGAAATCTATACCGAAAACCTGACAGTGCCTGCGGACTCCTTCCTGCAACAACAGGAATACCAACAGCTGATGACTTACAAAAGACTGGCTCCTGTACTACGGAAGCAGATTAAAAAGAAAGAACGGCTGGACGAACAGACCCTGCATGCCTTCCAACATGCCAACCCTCATTTCTTTTATGTGTACGAGTTGCTGGGAGATTACTATCATGCCACAGGACAGCAGGACAAAGCCCTGCGCAATTGGAAGAAAGCCCTCTTGCTTCCTATCCCCAAGCGAAGTGAATCAGAACGTATAGAACATAAAATAAACAACTAAAATGAATAAGAATCCGGAAATACAATTCCGCTCCCCTGAAGAAATCAAAGCCTATCAGGAAAGCCGGCTGGCTGAGGAACTGCTTTATTTGCAGAATCATTCACGATTCTACCAACGTCTGTTCCAAGCACATCACATCGATATACAACAGATAAAAACCATAGAAGACTTGCAACAAATACCTGTCACGACCAAGACAGACCTGCAACTTCATAATGAAGATTTTATTTGCGTGAGCCGCGATGAAATTATTGACTATGTCACCACTTCGGGAACCTTGGGCGACCCCGTCACTTTCGTATTGACTTCCGAGGACCTTGACCGGCTGGCCTACAACGAATATCTGTCATTCACCACCACCGGATGCAGCAGACAAGACGTACTGCAACTGATGACCACTATCGACAGACGTTTCATGCGGGTCTAGCCTACTATATGGGAGCCGTGAGCTGGGCATGGGGGTAGCCCGTGTGGGAAACGGCATTCCCGAACTGCAATGGGACACTATCCGGCGCATCCATCCCACTTGCGGCATGGTAGTCCTTCCTTTCTGATCAAACTGATTGAATTTGCCGAAAAGAACCATATTGATTACCATCACTGCTCCATGCAGAAATGTGTATGCATAGGCGAAGCACTCCGCAATCCCGATTTCACCCTGAACACACTGGGTAAACGGATACACGAGAAATGGGATTCCCTGCAACTTTACTCCACCTACGCATCTACCGAAATGCAATCCTCGTTTACCGAATGTAATGAATTTCACGGTGGCCACCTCCAGCCGGAACTGATTATCGTAGAGTTTCTGGATGATAACAACCAACCTGTAAAAGAAGGGGAAGCAGGCGAAGTGACCATTACGACTTGGGAGTAAGAGGAATGCCGCTGCTCCGCTTCAAGACCGGAGATATCTGTTACCATTATACCGAACCTTGTGCCTGCGGACGTAACACCATCCGTCTCAGCTCCATACTGGGCCGTAAAGGACAAATGATAAAATATAAAGGTACGACCCTTTACCCACCCGCTTTATTCGATATTCTGGATAACATCCCCCATATCAAGAATTACATTGTAGAGGTTTATACCAATGAACTGGGAACGGATGAAATACTGATCCGCATCGGAAGTGAAAACCGCAGCGAAGCCTTCGCTAAAGAAATCAAAGACCTGTTCCGTTCCAAAGTACGGGTGGCTCCGAGTATCAATTTTGAATCGGCAGAGTATATCGCGAAAATACAAATGCGCCCATGAGTCGAAAAATAGTTAAATTTATTGATTTGAGATAATATTTTTCTACCTTTGGCAGCAACAAAACAACACTTAAAAAAGAACTAATATGAAACAGTTACTCGTTTTATTATTCCTTGTAAGCAGCATGGCTTGCTTCGGGCAAAACAAAGACGCATTGAAAGACATCTCTTCTGTGACATTTTATGGCATAGACTTTACCCGTGCCAAAGTGTACGGAGCGAAAGAAGGCCCCATGCAGTTCAAATATACTTTTGATGACATCAACAAGCTTTTCATCACTGAACCGAAGAAGTATGATATTGGCAAAAGACTGGGTGTCAATGTAGAAGTAACCTCATTGGAGCAGTAAACGATGCCAACAAGACCATCAATCCCGATGAGATCATGACGACCAACAGCGGATACACTCTGGATGAAAAACAGATAGAAGAAGTCATCAAGACACTTCCCATCCTCTCTCAAGAAGAAAAAACAGGATTGATTATGATTGCCATGCTTTTAAACAAGGCTGATGCAAGAGCGACCTATCAAATTGTATTCTTCAACACGAAAACCCGTGAGATTCTGTATAGTGCACCGACTAACGGCAAAGCACGCGGTTTCGGACTACGCAATTATTGGGCAGGTTCCGTACACAGCGCCATGAAGAAACTAGACTAACATATAATCCCGGTTCACTGTAGGGTGAAATGCTCCCACCCGATACCACAAAATCAATGTATCCGGATGAACTCAATTCACCCCTACAGCTATAAACCTTTATTAATCAAACCCCTCTACGGTACCAGAATACTACCAGCCATTTCCTGATAAGGATAAGTAAACCAAAAGCAAGAGCCTTCTCCTTCTTCTGACTCCACACCGATAGTTCCACCCATCTGTTCCACCAGACTCTTACAAATAGACAAGCCAAGTCCCGTACCATGAACAAAACTGTTCAGTTTCACAAAACGGTCAAATACTGTTTTTATCTTATTCTTCGGGATTCCCATTCCTGTATCACGAACATAAAACCGCAGATACATCTGTCTGCCTATAATATCCTAACGTTATGCTGCCCGAAAAGTGACTTCAAAGCGTTATTAATGAAATTGGAAATGACTTGATTCAAACGATTCTTGTCTGCCCATACATGACATCCGGGCAAGCATTCTTCAAACACCAGCTCCACACCGGCCGGCACTTTCATGCGTAAAGAACGGATAATCTCACTGCAAAGCAAATTGACATCCGTATCACTCTTGACAAATTCAAAAGCTCCCGACTCCATCTTCGATAAATCAAGAATATCTGAAATAAGCTGAAGAAGCAACTCCGTATTCTCCTGTACAATAGCCATGTACTGCTTGCGGTCCTTCATATCTTCCGTTTCCGTTAAAAGGCTGGAAAACCCCACTATAGCATTCAGCGGAGTGCGGATCTCATGACTCATATTAGCCAGAAAAGCGGATTTCAAACGATCCAGCTCTTCCGCTTTATCTCTTGCCGCTATCAACTTCCGCTCCGTTTCTTTCAGTTCAGTTATGTCATAATTGACACAAACCATATCAATAATCCCGTCTTCCGGACGAAAATCGCGTACCATTACATTGACTCTTGTCCATGTATACGTGCCATCTTCACGTAATATACGCACATCACGCCTCAGATGGCTGGCTTCCCGTATCAATACCTGATCAAAGAAGCGAAGCATCATCCTGCGATCATCCGGATGAAAATGAGAATGCACTTTGATAATCTCATTCAATGGAGTTCCTTCTTTCTCACCTACATTCCGATACCAGCTATTCACAGCATAGCCATCACATTTCAAGGCATTAAAATGGCATATCCTACTTTGGCATAGTTACCAATCAATGTGAAAAACTCCTCAAGTCCTGTATTTTGCTATATGCATTTGTTGTTTCCGTATTATCAATATTGATCAACAATATATTTATCAGATTGCCCAAAGCATCATAAAGTGGAGCGAATTTCGAGATCAAACTGATAGTACCGGTGCGAGAAGTAGAATAATAGCCGTCCAAACGGTCGAAATCATAATTAAACGACATATCAATAGGTGCTCCTGCTTTCAACTTATCTTTCAATCCCTGCGGCAGCAAAGGATTATCAAATAAATTCAATCCTATCACATCCTCCTTATGCCGGAGACCGAAGATTTCCATCTCCTTGTCATTCAAATCTGTCATAAACCCATCCTTATCATACAACTCGATACCAGCAGGAAGATTCTTATAAATATTCTGCAAATAAGCTTTTTCCAGCCGGGCTTCAGATTCAGAGCGTCTCAATTCCATACAAATACTGATAATATTACCCAAAGAGACAAACCATTGATAATCCTCATTGCACCAATTCCGGTGTTCACGCACCATATCCACCCCTATATACCCCCACACTCCGTCTTTTGAGTTCAAAGGCACCACCATAGTAGATTTCACTCCATATTCCTCTAATCTACGCTTATCCGCCCCGGCTGAATCAGGAAGCAAATTTAATGTAAAAAGAATGATAGGATTACCAGCCAATATCTGTCCTGTCCACCAGGAGGCATAATCAATAGAAGATTCCGACAATAAAACCTTACGTTCTTTTATACCCTCCACTGCTATTTCATAGGTACAGACTTCCGTATGCAATTTCCTGTCCAATTCAAAAATATAAGTACGATCTGCTTGAAATTGGCGCAATACTTCCTTTAAAATCTTATTGATAACCAAGGTAATATCATCAGAATGCAAAAAATCAAGCAATGACTTGGAAATGCCGTTCAAACGAGATAATAAAGAGTTCAACCGGTCTACCGTCTGCTCCTGCATATTCATCCGTTGCCGGGAAATACATTGCAACATACCCATGACGCGGACATGACCTTCTTTGGTAATACGCTTCTCACCGACCTTGGTACTGACCCACATCATCCCATATTTGGAATGTATCGGAAAAACCTGCTCATAAATCTCCATCATCCGGAAAGAGCGAAATTCCTCCAAAATACGCTCCCGATAATTCTCACAAATCAGATTCGTGAAATCTTTAGCAGAAATCTTATTCCCTTCTATTCCTAACAAATCGGCTACAAACTCAGAACAATAGTAAACTCCTTCATCAAAGTCCACCTCCCACCATCTATGCGTGCCATTGATACAAGCTGCTGCAACCTTGCATCATTCTCTTGAATCTTCCCCATATACAAGCTACCTTTTTAATTTATGCACCAAGATAATCATTATCTGCCAATACCAAATACTTAAACATGAAAAATAAACACCGGCAATAAATAATCAATGCCCGAAATCTATTTAACGCAGTTCACTTGCAAATAAACAGCGAACTGTGTATTTTCGTAAAAGAACTACATTACAAACCTTACAAATTCGTATAACCATGAAACGTAATATCCTATTATTAATAATTTTGACAGTCATATCCTTAGAAGCATCCGGACAAAAATATACGATTTATGTGGATGACTTCAATAGTGAGATCAAAATACCCAACAGGGCGATCAACCTGATTCGTCTCGCATTTATCGATGGTATCCGCAACACCAACCGCATCAATGTAGTGGACGCCGTTTCGGCTGGAAGTGATCTCAGTCTGAGTCCGCTGGAAGATGCACGCCGCTTCAGAGCAGAGTACCTGTTAAAAGGAAACCTGATACAAAGGGAAGCAACCGATGACGGAAGCTCTCACAGACGTTACCACAGCCGTGAGAACAGTTATAAAGAGAAATTCACCCTGCGCCTTGATTTAATACGGACCAGTGACGGAGTAACTATCAGCACACGCAATTATGAAGAGACAGGCTCAGCATCCGGTAAAGATGCCACCCAATATAGCGCTTTAGAGAATTCATTAATCAATGTGCCATACGAAATGGGACTTTTTGTAGAAAATCACTTCAAGTATACGGTTCAATACTGAAGTGGTATCTACCAAAAGAGACAAGGCAAAAACCATTTATATCAACTTGGGATATGATGATCCTATCAAAGAAGGATTACGCTTTGATGTAGTGGAAGATGGCATACTGGAAGGACATAATATAGAAACCAAAATCGGTGAAATACGGATTACCGAAATCATGGGACCGAAAATCTCTTTATGTAAAGTGAACAAAGGGGGTGAAACTATTCTTACTGCATTAAATGAAGGAAAGACCTTGAAACTTATTTCCAGACAGGCCAAACTGTTCGATGAATAACATACCATTCATAATGAATATACAACAACACAACCGCCGACCCGGCATCTGCCAAGGCCCGGCGGTATTACTATATCAAGACAAACCGCTACTTTTCTATAATGGAAGTTAGAGGATGACGGTTCCCCTTTATCTCTCTCAGAAATGCTTTTGCCGAACCAAAATTCAAATATAAATCCAAACGTACCGGCAATGGTTTTATCATCAGTTACATAAAAGGTTATTACCTCTTTTTCTCTTTTTATACTCTACCAAGGAAAAGACCAAACAACGGTATTTCACACCATTCTCCGCCTTAAAATTCTTCCGGCCACGATAAATCAATGTTTGCTGCTCTACTTTAGTACCTGTAGCCATATCAAACAATATTTTATCGCCGACTTTATAGTCACTTACATCAAATGAACGTGCCCTCATCAATATGCTCAGCATATCAAAGATACACTCATCACTTTGGTCTTTCGATTTCACCGTATCCCGTTCCCTCCTCATACGACGCTGATCGGCAATACATTTCCCGTTTTTATAACTGAACCATACTTCGTCCACCGTATAGCGGTCGCCCTCTTCGGCTCCTTTACGAAAATAAACAGGTTCCAGACGACTGCTGGTAATACAAGTCAATGTATCACGCATCTTAAAAAAGAAATCAACTTGTCTGTTACTGACAGAAATCAAGTTACTACGAAAACAAGGTTTCCCCTGATAGGTAATAGCCTGCATGTCCATTTTTGCCTGTCCGGCAGCAACCCAAATGAATTTCCAGTTAAACTTTAAATCGTACACTAATTCTTCACCTGCCTGGATAGCTTCATTTTGTGCCGCACATTGCGCCCTGGTTGCCATAATGGCAAACCAGCCGCACAATAATATGAGAATAGTTTTTTTCATCGGCCTAGTTTTCTAGCTCTTTCTTTATTTCTATCTTGCACCTTTTTGGTCTCTTCCGGTTTTTGTTTCTTTATTTCATCCAGCTTTTGCTTGTCTATAGGAATAGCATTCACATCCCAATTCTCTTCAAATTCAAAATTAGCTTTCATTTCCCAAACTTCGGGAAATAGAAAACCTCTTCAGGCTGAATCTTCTTATCATAATCTCCCGTATCCCAAACTCCGTTATTATTATGGTCGTTAAACAAACGTATATAATATTTCGTACCCGGATTCAAGAAATAGAAGTCCGCCGTTCCTTCCTCCGTTACCGGTTGTTGGCGCAATACATTTCCATTCGCATCCAACAACTCGGCAACAGCATGGGGAGCAGCTCCTTTTATATTCAACAAGATAGTTCCGTACTCGTCCATTTTCTTCACTTTCACCGTTTGCTGGACTTTGTCCGTATGCAGCCCATAAATACCAATAAACGCCAAAGAATCAATAGTCAACTGATATTCCTGCTCCGGTTGCCAATCTGCCAATATCTGATATTGACGTGGCATCAACGAGTCAGCCATAAAGAAGAAAGGAGCCGGTTGCCACACACTATCCACCTTTACTTCCATATGAATGGCCGCCGTGTCTATGCTTGCCACAGGTTCTTCAAAAGATAGATAGATATTCCTGTATATATCGAATGCTGACGGAGCATCGACGTTCATAGTCAGGAATTTAGTTGGTTCCACCCTGATGGTATCTCCTTTTTTCTCCCTTTTTTTACGTTCCTTCTCCTTTTCCTCATTCGCTTTTTTCTGCAATTTTTCCCGTTGCTCTCTTGTCAGTTTATTAGCCAGATAAATGGTATCGGTTTTGGGAACCAACCGGTTTAGTGTATCCGTATATAAATAATCCAACTGAACCTCCAGCGTATCCATCTGATAAACCAACGAATCCTTGATCCAATAACAAATTGAGTCGTTTCGTGGAGTCGTTTCTATAATAAACGCATCCTTCTCATCAAAGTTCAATCCTTTCAAAACAGGCAACGTATCGGCCGGCGCACTGAAAGATAATATAAAATGATTCTCTTTATCACGCTCGCTCTTGGACAGATACTGGCGGTTATTTATTCCCTTAAATGCTCTTAGAACAATATTATCCGGCAGAAAACGGGTATACCCCACTGTTTTAATCGTATCGATAGTCGCTGTATCCTTCCACAACGTATCCTGACGCACAGCAGCCTCCATGGAAGGAATAATAATAGAATCACAAAAAGCAATCATCTCGGTCTTGGAGTCATACAAATAATTCTGGTTACCATCCATCAAACCAAAGATATGATATTTACCAGGTGCGATACCGCGGATGGTAAAACGCCCTCGGCTATCAGTACGGGATACACGGTCAAACGGTTTCTTGACAAAAGCGCTATCGCTCAGATCTGCATGCAATCCCACCATCATACCTTTGACAGGTTCCAAATCAGCAGCAGCCAATACATTTCCGGAAACTTCCAGTGTATCAATGGCTTCTCCCGTAGAAAAAGAAAAAGCATAATTACCTAGCGGATTACCCTCATTGTTATCCACAATGGCATCCGAAAAATCAATGGTATAAGTGGTATTGGGTTTCAATGAGTCCATGAGGTTAACCAATACTCTTCTGCCGCTTGCCTTAATATCAGGTTGTTCCAATTGAGGAGGAGACACTACCACCTTCTCCGATGTTTTCTCTAATTTGATGAACTCATCAAATTCAATGGCAATCTTCTTATTCTTATTGTTTGTTGCATACGGCTTGGGAGAGCTTCTGATAAACTTGGGCGGCTCCTCATCATACGGACCTCCATCCGGTGTTCCCATGCTTGCGCAGGAATACACCACGATCATCAGCATCAACAAAGCAGGTAATTTATGTTTTTTCCAATTCATGTTCTTATTGGTTCAAGCTTAGCATTTCTTCTATATAATCACGCGTATTGCTCAATCTCGGCACTTGTGCTGTCCGCCTAATTTGCCTTTTTCTTTCAGCCAATCGTGGAACAGATTAGGTCTCGCCACGATTATTTCCAACGGCTGCAAGGTAATGTTTTTATGGCGTTTAGCTTCGTAATCGGAGTTAATTTGTTGTAAAGAAGTGTCAAGAACCCGACTAAAATTCTCTAAAGAATCCGGCATAACGGCAAATTCTATCAGCCACTGATGACGGCACTTGGCATGTGCATCCATGAAAACAGGAGCAGCAGAATAATCAATAATCTGTGCACCGGTCGCCTCGCAGGCTTTTGCCAACCCTTGTTCCGCATTATCCACCATCAACTCCTCACCAAATGCATTAATAAAGTGCTTGGTACGCCCTGTTATAACAAATTTATAGGGGTGTTTGTTGGTGAACTTCACGGTATCACCAATCATATAACGCCACAATCCGCAGGAAGTACTGATGACCATCGCATAATTTTTATTCAACTCCACATCTGTTAACGGAACAATATGAGGATTTTCAGTACCGACATCTTCCATCGGAATAAATTCATAAAATACCCCATAGTCAATCATCAGTAACATGGAAGGATCACTGAAATCATTTTGTAATCCGAAAAAACCTTCACTGGCATTGTATGTTTCCATATAATGCATCTTGTCGCTACGAATAAGCTGTTTATATTGTTCGCGATAAGGAGTAAAAGCAACCCCTCCATGAAAAAAAACTTCCAAATCAGGCCATACTTCCGCCAAATTATCCGTTCCCTTCACTTCCAGAATATGTTTCAGTACAGCCATCATCCATGACGGCACTCCTGAAAGATTGGTCACATTCTGATTCATTGTGGCACGAGTAATCCTTTCTACTTTTTCCTCGAAATCACTCAGCAACGCAATCTTTTTATCGGGCACCCGAATCAGATTGACCAACGGATTCACATTTTCAATCAATATGGCAGAAAGGTCTCCTACAAGACTTCGTTTCACATTATAGTTTGGTGCATGGCTTCCTCCAAGAATCAGACCTTTTCCAGAGAAAAAACGACTCTCAGGATTTTGTTGGAGATACAGTGCCACTGCATCCATACCACCCGCATAATGAATATCATGAAGTCCCTCCCTGCTGACAGGAATAAACTTACTTTTGTCATTAGTTGTTCCTGAAGATTTGGCAAACCACTGCACTTCTCCACGCCACAGGACATCTTTCTCTCCATGACGCATCCGTTCTACGTATGGCTTGATTTCTTCGTAAGTCTGTATAGGTACACGTTGAAAGTCTTGATATCTCTTTATGTCTTTATAGCCATATTTCAATCCCCACTCCGTATGGGCCGCATCCTTCATCAGCCGGCAAAACACTTTATGTTGGAGTGCCTCAGCCTGAGTTGCATACAAGGCTGTCGCTTTTTGTCTGGGCTTGAATAGCGTACTAATTAATCTGGTAGAATTCATTTGTCTTAGTATACGATTCGTTATATCTTGCAAAAATAGCTTATTTCTATATTATAATGGCTGATAACATTATTTTTTTATAGTTTTCTACATTACTTTTTATTTTTTGTTATCTTTACGGTCGCTTACAACTTAACATCAAAGGCTATGAAGATAGGAATATTGACATCAGGAGGAGACTGTCCAGGAATAAACGCCACAATTAGAGGAGTTTGCAAAACAGCGATAAATCATTACGGTATGGAAGTTTATGGAATTCATAGCGGATTCCGGGGACTGCTGGACAATGACGTAGAACCATTGACAGAAAAATCATTATCGGGCTTGTTAAATCTGGGAGGGACAATACTAGGCACTTCCAGAGAAAAGCCATTCAAGAAACGCCTGTCGGCAGCCTCGGAGGACAAACCGGCTTTGATGTTAAAGAATATCCATGATCTAGGTCTGGACTGTATCGTATGTATCGGCGGAAACGGAACCCAAAAGACCGCAGCCAAACTGGCCCAAGCAGGTGTGAACGTTGTTTCTGTACCTAAAACAATAGATAACGATGTTTGGGGAACAGACGTTTCATTCGGATTCGATTCTGCCGTGACCATTGCTACCGATGCCATTGACCGGCTGCATTCTACAGCCAGTTCACACCAACGTGTCATGGTTATTGAAGTGATGGGACATAAAGCTGGCTGGATTGCACTTTATTCCGGAATGGCGGGAGGCGGTGACGTGATTCTTATTCCGGAACTGTCTTATGATATTCATAATATAGGCAATACCATCATTGAACGCTTGAAAAAAGGGAAGCCCTATTCCATTGTTGTTGTCGCAGAAGGCATCAAAACCATGGACGGCAAAAAAGCCGCCGAATATATAGCCCAAGAAATAGAATATGAAACCGGATTCGAGACCCGTGAAACTGTACTGGGATATATCCAGCGTGGCGGCTCTCCTACTCCCTACGACCGTAATCTGGCCACTCGTATGGGTGGACATGCCACAGAACTGATTGCTTCCGGACAATTCGGACGAATGGTCTCTCTGCAAGGTGCGGAAATTGGCTCCATCCCTCTGAATGAAGTGGCTGGTAAATTAAAACTTGTCAATGAGAACCATGACCTGATTGTACAAGGCAAACGGATGGGAATCTGCTTCGGATAAGAAGCAGATTCAATCCTTTTCCATATACTTGGATGGAGACACTCCGAATTGCTCGGTAAAATGCTTTCGGAGCGTACGTGTATCACTATATCCTACCATTCGGCTATTTCCTGAATGGAATACCTGTTCTCCATAATAAGGGAGGCAGCCTTGCTCATCCGTACACTCCGAATCATATCAATAGCAGACAGTTCGCTACGTTGCTTTATTTTTCTATAAAGGGTAGGCTGACTCATATTCAATTGCTCCGCCAACATTTTTACATTAAAGTTCTCATTCGCCAGATTAGCTTCTATGACATGAATAATTTGCTGTATAAAATCATCCGGAGCATTATTCCCATCCGTTTCCGGTTCACTTTCCTGCTGCTTCAACATCAACGTCTTTGTATATATCCTCTTCAGGCGTTCCCGCTGGAGTATCAGGTTCCGGACTTTTGCCTTCAATACCTCCGGATTGAAGGGTTTCATCATATAATCATCCACACCTATTTTTGAAGCCTGCAACACATCCGCATCCTCAGCCTTTGCCGTCAGCATCAAAATAGGGATATGTCTGTCCGAGGCTGCTCACGCAATTCCCGGCAACAGGTAAACCCATCTTTTACAGGCATCATTATATCAGAAATAATCAAATCCGGAATTTTACTCATTGCCACATCAACCCCCTCTTCACCGTTTGCCGCCTCATATACGGCATAATCTTTACAGAATAAAGAACAGACATAATGCCGGATTTCCTCATTGTCCTCAATAACAAGAAGAGATGTTTTTTATTCGAAGGCTTGTCTTCCTGCCCTTCCGCCTGCATTACCGGTAACGGAAGAGCATATTCCTCCATCTCCGGAGCACCAACAATCTCATACCGGTCCTCTGCAAAATGTGCATTTCCCTCAGGAATCAATAATGTGAAAGTGCTACCCTTTCCGAGAGTACTGTCCAAATTCACCGTGCCATGATGAAGATCCATCGTATTTTTAACAATACGCAAGCCTATACCTACCTTATTAGAAAACAAAGGTGTATTTTCTCCGGTAATAAATGATTCAAAAATCCTCCCCCGTAACTCTTCCGGTATTCCTTTACCTGTATCCGATATGATTATACTGCAAAATGAATATCCATCTATCTCGATACGGTTCATCTTAAAAATCACCTTTCCATTCGGAGATGTATACTTAAACGCATTAGATAATAAATTACGGATAGCCGAACTTATTTTTTCCACGTCTATCCATAGCAAAAGTGGCTCATTCAGCGATTCAACCGTAAAGTTAATCCTTCTGTTTCTGCCAGTTCATGAAAAGGATCGGTTATCTGCTTTGCCAATACCACTATATCGACTTCGAAATCCGGAGTTTAATCATACCTGCTTCAATCTTCTGCACATAAAGCAAATGATCGACCAATGTCTGCAAAGAGGTTCCATTGCGATACATGGCAGCCAGTTTAGTATAGACGGTGTCTGAAGGGCGGACGGTTCCTAACAATTCCTGCAGGGGAGATAAGATTAAAGTTAAAGGTGTACGCAACTCGTGAGCTGCATTCGTAAAGAAATTCTCGCGTTCCATCCGAATCTGCTTCTCCTTGTCACGCTCTACAGTAGCAGCAAATATCTCATGTTCCAAGCGCAACTCGTGCTCCAACCTCTTTTGCCGTAATTTAATACGCTGCATAACCATATAAACTATTATCCCTCCCAGCACCATCATACAGAAGCGGAAAAAGAAAGTTTCACTCCAATGAGGCAAAATCTCTATCTCAACGAGGTTATTTTACTGTCTCTTTCATCCGGATAAATATTTTTCACCTCAAAAACATATTCCCCGGCAGGAAGGTTAGCATACGAAACTTTTTCCCCTCCGTTGGCCACAAGCCAATCAGGCTGATAAGGACGAAGCCTGTAACTATACTTCTGCTGGCTTTCAGAATAAGAAAGGTTATTGAACGTCAGCGCAAAGTCACGATTCGCATGATTCAACCGGACAAAAGGCGTATAGAAAATACTTTGTGAAAGAATGGTCTGCCCATTGACCTCTCTTCCTATCTCTACAGGTTTATTATTCACCTCCAATCCGGTAATCACGACAGATTCGGAAGTGGTAAACGCTTTAATGTCATCGGGGTTAAAATAAGTAAGATTTTTATTATTTCCCCAAAACAGGACATCCTCCCAATGCAGGACAGAACGGTTACTGCCCGCAATGTAATAATTATAAAACAAATGCTGATGACGGCTATAACGGGAAATACCTGAATTAGAGCCCAACCAGATTTGCCCGTCCGCATCCTCAGTCATGCAACCAATAAAGTTACTGCACAATCCATCCCGGGTAGTATATACATGAGTTATCGCATCCTGTCCGGGAGAGAAAACTGCCAGACCGGCCATGTATCCGACATACAGATTACCATCAGACGAAGCTAATAATGAACGAACGGAATTCTCAGCCATACCATACTTCTTTTCATAGCCGGTCTGCAGTTCTTTTTCATTTATCACTTTACATATACCATAATTCGCAGTGCCCAGCCAAAGCGTATGATCGTCGGTTTCAGCCATAGCACGAATATAAAGAGGAGACAAGTTCTGTAATCCGGATACTTTGAAATGTATCTTCTTACCCCTGTTCGTTTCACGGTCGAATAACCAAAGTCCTTTATGTGTACCAATCCAAAAACGGCCTTTGCTATCAAGAAATAAGGCCCAGACAGATGATTTGTTAAGGTCACCATCTTCCGTGATCAATCGCAATATCTTGAATGAGCGTTCTTTTTTATAATAACAGGTCAATGAACCATCTGAATTCCCAAACCATAAATTCCCTTTCTCATCTTTCAGACTGCACAACACTGTCTGTTGTTTTTTCACATCTTGATCTCCTACTTGAAAGAAGTCTGTTTTTTCCGAAGTACCAAACGCTGTCCGGCTCCGCATAATTCCTTTATGGTATGTTGCCAACCAAAGATAATGATCGTCATCCGCTACAATAGAACAAATCTCATTATGCCTGTCCTGATAAAAACAATTATAAAACTGCATACGCAAATCCGACCAGATAACTCCTCCACCATCCGTACCAATCCACAGAATACCATGTGAATCGTAATAAGCCGCAATCATCCTCGTTTCAAGATTGCGGTACATCAAAGAAGAAGTGTTACTATAAACTTCTGTCAATATCTCGTCCTGATTATTTTTATCTATTGTCATCACCGTATATCCATTCCACGTTACGGCCAGATATTTATTCTCATTTAATCTGATAACACCGAAAACATCTGTATGAGAAAGTCTGTCGGATACCGGAGCCACATGATAAGTCAACTGCTTGATTTTCCCGGTTCGTTCATTGTAATAAATAACCCCATGAGCAATTGTAGAAATCCATATCCGACCATCATCATACAAAACAGAATTTACAGACAGACTACCGGTACGCCCCAGGTCAATCACCCGAAAGGAATTCAGGTTTGTCGCATCCAGCAAGATAATTCTACCTTTTTCATCAATCAGACAGATACTTTTTTATCCGAAGAATAAGTGATGGCAACCAAAAGATTATCCTGGTTATTCCAGCCTGTATATTTTTCTTGAACCGGAGCCGAAGCTCACCCTCTTTTGATGCGCACCGCTTCATTAAATGCAGCTCACTCCCGGAAATCACCCAAACCAACGAATCATTCCTCTGCAACATCCCTCGAGATGGAATACCCTGTCCCGAAGAAGAAACCACAGACAAAAACCGTTCTTTTTTCAAATCAAATGCAGAAAAGACACCATTATCCACAAATGCCAGCACCCCGTCAAAAACCTCCTTTAAGTTTGAAATACTAGGATAACTCCTACTCCTTTCAAAATTTGTAATCCGCCTACCGTCATAACGGCTCAACCGTTTCGGGTTCCAAACCAAATGAAGCCTTCTTTATCCTTATAAACAGCAGATACGGTATTGTCGGCCAATCCGTTTTGCATATTGAGCAGATGCACATCTTTGCTTAAAAAAGCATAGCACACATCCGGCAGCAATATACATACTCCAATTATAACCAGTGATAAGATTTTAAGGTTCATATTTAATTCATTACCTGTAGCAAAGGAATAAAATAAAAAAGAGATAACAACAAAGATTCACCAAAAATATAGAGATGCATTAAACATGCATGCTGAATGAAATGAACGTGTATTAAGCCACATCACTGATTAACATACATTTGCAATGTATTAACCTAATGTCTAATTAAAAAACAGAGAAGCATGAAAAAAATCTCAATTCTATTTTTGATATTGCTTTGCAACTGTACATTCCTGTACGCCCAGCAATTCAGCATCACCGGTGTAGTCACGGATAAAAAGCTCAATGAGCCCATTATCGGTGCTAGTGTAGTTGTCAAAGGTACTACCAACGGAACGGTTACTGATCTGGATGGAAAATTCACAATCCAAGCCTCAAAAAGCAGTGTGCTAATTGTTTCCTTTATCGGGTATACCCCCCAAGAATTTACAATCAATGGCAACCAAACTTTTATCAAATCTCTTTAGCGGAAGATACGCAAACGCTGGACGAAGTTGTGGTAGTAGGCTTGGTACGCAAAAGAAAGTGAACTTAACAGGAGCAGTTGCTACCGTGGATAAAAAAACACTGGAATCACGTCCTGTCACTTCAGTTTCACAAGCTCTTCAAGGAGTGATGCCAGGATTGAACATTGACATGAATGACAAAGGTGGACGATTAGACTATAATCCCACCATGAATATTCGTGGAACAGGAAATTTGAATACCGGATCCAGTGCCTCACCTTTAGTTTTAATTGATGGAGCCGAAGGAGACATAAACTCGTTAAATCCGCAGGATATCGCTAACATTTCCGTGTTAAAAGATGCTGCCGCATCTGCCATTTACGGTTCACGCGCTCCATTTGGCGTAATCTTGGTTACAACCAAATCAGGAGAAGCAGGAAAAGCCACCATTCAGTATTCAAACAATTTCAGATGGTCACGCCCCACCAACATTCCTGACATGCTCGACTCCTACCGCTTTGCCAAGTATTTCAATGCAGCACAAAAAAATTCAGGAAGCGGCACCACTTTTATTTTCACTGATGATACGATAGACCGCATTCAGAAATACATGGCGAGTGAATACCCATACACCTCAGACCCCAATGGTTCACAAGGAAACAATTTTTTCCCTTTCAACGTCGCTTCCAATGATAATCAAAACTGGCCAAGAAACTTCATTGACAAAACATCTTTCGGACAAGAACATAATCTAAGTATCTCCGGAGGAGGTGAGAAAGTTAAATACTATCTATCGGGAGCTTTCCTTTCTCAAAACGGACAGATGAATTACTCTGACGAAAACAAAAAACGTTATAACATCAGTGGAAAGGTAACAGGACAAGTCACCAAATGGCTAAGTTTAGATTTTAACGCTCGTTTTATACGTTCAGATATAGAAATGCCAACTTTTGTGAAACTCTATGGCGATCGTTTCTTTGCAGAAACGACCAAATTATATCCCATGATGCCTCTCTATGACAACAACGGACACTATACACGTAATCCTAAATTAATGCAATTAACTTCTGGAGGGCGTTCAAACAGCAGTAAAGACACCTACTTCACTTCCGGAGGTTTCCATCTGACTCCATTAAAAGGATTAGGTATTCACGGACAGGCGACTCTACGGACAGAAAGCTACCGCCACCAATATAATGTAAATAAAGTCTATCTCTATACCCGTGACAACCAACCCGTGGAAGAAGCATGGTTAGGAGGAGACCCCGATTTAGCAGCAGGAAAGACATTTGTGCAAAGTCAAACACAGCAAACTTCCATGATGACAACTTCACTATATGCAGATTATGAATATTCCTGGAACAAGCACAATTTCAAAGTTACAGCAGGTATGAATACCGAATATTATTACATCAACGAATTAATCGGCAAACGCTATGATGTCATCAACGAAAATGTCCCCAGTATCAATACGGCCACTGGTACAAGTGATTTGAAAGGCTCCTCAAAAGAATGGGCTACAATGGGATATTTTGCCCGTTTAAATTATGACTACGAAGGACGATACCTATTAGAAGGAAACATTCGTCGCGATGGGACTTCACGCTTCCGCGGTAACCAACGATGGGGCACATTTCCCTCTGTTTCTATAGGTTGGAACATCGCCCGCGAAGCATTCTGGAGTCCGGCAGAAGCATATGTCAACCTGTTAAAACTACGTTTTTCTTACGGTAGCCTAGGCAATCAGAATACAGATAATTATTATCCTACTTATTCTATTCAAAATATAACTGTAGGTAGCGTAGATGCCGGCGGACGCTGGCTGCTTGACTTAGCCAACAAGTCCAATATAGCATCTTCCCCCGGTCTCGTCAGTTCCTTGCTCACATGGGAACGTGTCACCAGCTATAATGCAGGACTTGACTTTGGTGCATTTAACAATCGTCTGAACGGATACGTTGAATACTACATTCGTGATACCAAAGACATGGTAGGACCTGCCGAAGAAATAACTCCATTAGTAGGAGCATCAGCTCCCAAAATGAATAATACCTCTTTACGAACCAAAGGCTGGGAATTACAACTAACTTGGCAGGACAGAATTGGTAAAGTAGGGTATCATGCTTCTTTCAATCTATCTGATGCTCAAACAGAAGTAACAGAATATCCCAATCCTGATAAAACATTTTACACCAAAGATGGAGACGGAAACACCATTGAAAATTATTGGAAAGGGAAAAAATTAGGCGAAATATGGGGATTCAAAACAGTAGGCATAGCAAAAACCGATGAAGAAATGCAATCATGGATAGCCCAACATGACCAAAGCAAATTACCCAATGTAGGAAACAATATTTGGAAAGCCGGTGATATCATGTACGCTAACCTGGATGACAATCCTGCCATAGAAAAAGGTACGTCTGCCACTGATCCGAAAGATTTAACCATTATTGGAAATTACACACCCCGCTTTCGTTTTGGCTTCTCATTAGGAGCTGACTATAAAGGATTTGATATCAATCTAATGTTCCAGGGCGTAGCCAAACGTGACGTTTGGGTAGGAGGCGACGACAGAACCGCTTATTCTAAAGGTATGATTTTCTGGGGTATCAACGGGGGGCAATGGGATTCCACCGGATACGAAGAACACATGGATTACTTCCGTCCTGAAGGAGATGAAATGGGAGCAAATCTCAATGCTTATTATCCGCGCCCCATTATTGGAAGTAAACAAAACCAGCAGGTACAAAGTCGTTACTTGCAGAATGCAGCTTACATCCGCTTGAAAAACATACAAATAGGTTACACGTTGCCTAAAGCATGGATACAAAAAGCTAACCTGGAGAAAGTACGACTATTCTTCTCCGGAGATAATTTATGGACTGGTACCAAGATGAGTAAAAATTTTGATCCAGAACTAATTTACCAAAACGGTATGAGTTATCCGTTAAGCTATACTCTATCATGTGGAATTAATATTACATTATAAACTTTAAATAAATCATAATCATGAAATTAAAATACATCATACTCCCTATAATAGCAACTTCATTCGCTATAAGCTCATGTAACGATTTTCTAGATAGAGAACCATTGACAGACAATGTGAATGAAGGTTTTTTCACAGAACCAAGCCAATTGCAGGCTTATTGTAACAAGAAATACGAACTATTGCCCGATTTCAAAGACACCAATCTTTTTACCAACGATCAAACCAGTGATAACCAAGCAGGAACAGATCCTGTAGATTTCTTTCTACCGCAACGTATCAAAGTTGCCGCCACAGGAAGTTATAATCGGCAAGGACATTTGCGCGACTGTAACCGATTGTTATATTACGCTTTGGAAAATATCCAAAAAGGGGAACTGGAAGATACCCGCGAAACTCAGCAATATATCGGTGAGATTTACTTCTTCAGAGCTTACATCTATTTCGAATATTTGAGGAAATTCGGAGATTTTCCCATTATCAAATCAGAACTTAGCGCAGATGATTATGCCGCCAATGTGGAAGCAAACAAACGTAAGCCACGTAATGAAGTGGCCCGATTTATTCTAGAAGACCTGAACGAAGCCATTGCCCGATTATTACCGCGCAGTAATAATCTGACCAATCACCGTCTGAACAGAGAGTGTGCCTATCTATTTAAATCACGTGTAGCCCTGTATGAAGCAAGTTGGGAAACCTACCATCAAGGAACCGCACGAGTACCAGGTGGTCCGGGCTGGCCGGGCGGTACTTTCAATGGCAACCTTAATACTGAAATAGATTTCTTCCTGACTGAAGCGATGGCATCTGCCAAAGAAGTGGCAGAAGCAATACAAATCTCTGATAAAATAGAAGATTATATGAATATGTTCAATCAATATGATCTTTCTTCCAACAAAGAGGTATTATTATGGCGTATGTATAGTGCGGATGCCAAAGTGAATAGCTTAGTAGAAGGCAATTATCATAGCATATACAATGAAAACGGTGAAGGCTGTGTGGGACAAGGTGGAGGTTATACACGATCCATGGTTGAAACTTCCTAACTACCAATGGCCTGCCTATTTATGCACCAGAAAATACAGAATACAAAGGCGACAAGAGTATCCCCGATGTAATGGAGAATCGTGATTTACGCCTTGTAGAATCAACATTCAAACCGGGTGATATGGTTTGGAGAGGTGGTAATATGGACCAAGACGGAAGAATGGTCTATGCAAATCTACTACAAGCTTATCAAAACTTAAGCAGAACAGCTACAGGATATTTAGTTCGTAAAGGATGGAGAGACAGCAATGTAGCTCCAGCGGATAATTCACCTTTGGCTTATATGATATTCCGCGCCAGCGAAGCATATCTCAACTATATGGAAGCTGACTATATGAAAAACAAAAATCTAGATGATTATAGCAAAAAATACTGGAGAGCTTTGAGAAAGCGTGCCGGCGTATCAGAAAACTTCCAAAAAACTATCGATGCAACAGATCTAAGTAAAGAAAACGATCTGGCTGTTTGGTCCGGAAGTCAGATGATAGACAAAACTTTATATAATATCCGCCGTGAACGACGTTGCGAATTTATAGCAGAAGGCATGCGTAAAGATGATCTTTTACGCTGGCGTTCACTAGATAAAATGAAAAACTATCAAACAGAAGGATTCAATTGGCAAGAGTATCAAAAAGAGCCTTACTATGTGAAACAATTGGCTGCCGGCTTAGTGGTTAGTAATTCTAAATATTTACGTCCGCATTTTGCCAACGAACTGATCATTACCAACAATGGCTACAACTTTGAAGAAGCGAATTACCTGACCCCTATCTCTTATGACGTATTCCGTCTTTCAACCCCTGAGAAAGGAGGCGATATTTCCACTTCCGTTGTTTATCAAAATCCAGGCTGGCCTGTCGGTGCCAATCAATATGCTCTGCAATAGGTTTAGATAAAATAACTCAAAAAGGGTGTAGTTTAATTCGTTACAATGTATTCTTATTGTACCTTTGAACACACCCTTTACCAATATCATACCGAATTAATATGAAATTTTTATATAAAAAAACATTTTTCATCTTTCCGTTCTTGACTTCTATCTATTTACAAGCTCAAGAAAAACCTAACCTGGTCTTCATCATGGCAGATCAGTGGAGAGGAGATGCTTTAGGTTGTCTCGGAAAAGAACCTGTCAAAACACCTTGCCTGGACCAACTGGCCCGTGAAGGTGTGAATTTCACCAATGCTGTCAGCAGCTATCCCGTATCTTCACCGGCACGAGGCATGTTGATGACAGGCATGTATCCGCATAAGAACAAAGTAACAGGCAATTGCAATTCTGCCAACGCTCCTTATGGAGTAGAACTTCCACAAGATGCACGCTGCTGGAGTGATATACTTAAAGCCAATGGATACCAAACAGGATATATCGGCAAATGGCATCTGGATGCTCCTCATGAACCATACATAGATACTTACAACAACCATGGTACAGTTGCTTGGAACGAATGGTGTCCAAAAGAACGCCGGCACGGTTTTGACTATTGGACCGCTTATGGTACTTACGACTACCATTTAAAACCCATGTACTGGGACACTGACGCTCCCCGGGACAGTTTTTATTATGTCAATCAATGGGGACCGGAGTATGAAGCCGACAAAGCGATTGAGTACCTCAACGGACATATAGATAAAACGCAGCCATTTGCCTTAGTCGTATCCATGAACCCTCCACACACCGGTTACGAGTTGGTACCCGACCGATACAAGGAGATGTATAAAAACCTGAATGTAGAGGCATTATGTGCCAACCGTCCCGACATTCCCGCCAAAGGCACTGAAATGGGTGACTATTTCCGAAACAATATCCGCAATTACTATGCCTGCATGACCGGAGTCGATGAAAATATAGGTCGGATAATCAACGAATTGAAACGTTTGGGTTTATTTAAAAATACTATTGTAGTATTCACTTCTGACCACGGCATCTGCATGGGGGCTCATGAACAAGCCGGAAAAGATATCTTTTATGAGGAATCCATGCGAATTCCAGTCCTTATCTCATGGCCGGAAAAAATAAAGCCGAAAACCGACCGAACAACCATGATAGCTTTTGCCGACTTGTATCCGACCCTGCTTTCCATCATGGGCTTTCAGCAACAAATACCGGAAGAAGTACAAACATTCAACCTTGCTTCCGTTCTCCTCTACGGAAAAGAAAACAACCGCATTGTCCAACCCTATTATTACATACAGTCATCCAATCCGGCAACAGGCTACCGGGGATTACGCACCGCTACACATACGTTTACTATCCATGCACCGATGGTAAGGTAGATAAGATTATTCTATTCGACAGGAGATCAGACCCTTACCAAATGAATAATATAGCTATGCAGCATCCCAAACTGGTAAACCGATTGAAAAGCCAATTAAAAACATGGCTGCAAAAAACAGAAGATCCATTTTTTAATTATTTATAACCTATGAAGATACTATATACATCCCTTCTCTTCCTTATGAACTGTGTACTGAGTGTTGCACAACCGGAAGTCATTATACCCAAACCGCATCAATTGAAATGGCACGAAGCGGAAATGGGAGCCGTATTTCATTATGACCTCCACGTATTCGACGGCATCCGCTACGGACAAGGCAATAACCGTATCAGCCCCATTGAAGATTATAATATATTTAATCCTACCCAACTGGATACTGACCAATGGATCAGGCAGCCAAAGCCGCAGGCTGCAAATTCGCCGTACTCACAGCCACGCATGAAACCGGCTTCGGATTGTGGCAAAGTGACGTAAACCCATACTGCCTGAAAGCTGTAAAATGGCGTGATGGCAAAGGAGACATTGTCCGCGACTTTGTCAACTCCTGCCGTAAGTATGGTATCCAGCCGGGCATCTATGTAGGCATCCGGTGGAATTCACTTCTAGGTATCCATAATTTCAAGGTAGCCGGTGACGGAGAATTTGCCGCCAACCGACAGGCGTGGTATAAACGCTTCTGCGAGAAATGGTGGAAGAACTTTGTACCCGCTATGGAGATTTATATATGATTTGGTTTGATGGCGGAGCGATGACCCACGAGGTGACGGTCCTGATGTGGAACCCATCGTCAATAAATACCAACCCAACTGCCTGTTCTACCACAACATAGACCGTGCTGATTTCCGCTGGGGAGGTTCAGAAACCGGCACAGTGGGATACCCCTGCTGGTCCACTTTTCCGGCCCCTGTTCACATCATAAACGTATTGAAAGCCAAAAAGACCAAATAGCCTTATTAAAACAAGGTGATCCCGAAGGCAAATACTGGGTACCAGCTATGGCAGACAGCCCCCTGCGTGGTGCCAACGGCCGCCACGAATGGTTTTGGGAACCCGATGACGAGAATAATATCTATCCATTGACAACGTTGATGGATATGTACGAAAAATCAGTGGGCCGCAACGCTACGTTAATCATCGGGCTGACCCCCGATCCGATGGGCTATTGCCGGCAGGTGACGAACAGCGTTTAAAAGAATGGGGAGAAGAAATAAACCGGCGCTTTGGTACACCATTGGCGGAAACCCAAGGCCGGAGGCAACGGCTTACGCTGAATCTGAATGAAAAACAACCGGTCAACTACTGCATCATCCAAGAAGACATTGCCAAAGGCGAAAGAATACGCCAATACAAGATAGAAGCGAAAGTCAACGGAAAATGGCAGACAGTGTGCTCCGGCGAGTCTGTGGGACACAAACGCATTGCACACTTCGAACCGGTAGAAACCACCGCCTTGCGCCTCACCGTAACCCAATCCGTTGCCTTACCCGAAATCAGACATTTCAGTGCCTATAACGTAACCCTCAAATAAAAATCATGAGAGAATATAAAGCAATATTCATTTGTATCCTGATTTGCAATGTATTTGTTTGTCCGAAATCCTTCGGGCAAACAGATTACACATATGAAAAAGGAAAGTCATTCAAGAACACAAACGCTTTGTCAATGACAGATACGATTGATTTAACTTCCATTTCTTCTCCCATATCCTATAAGAAATCCATACCCGGACAAACCCAGACTATTGCCTGTCCGGTACGGTTACCCGGGTACGTCCGAGGTATTTTCTTCAGCCGAGACTCCCGTCCGTAGATTTTGAATGGCCCAACAATACCAACCGGCTCCTACCTTGGGTGTTCAACGATTTAAAAGAATTAACCGACACCCGCTATCCGGGAATACCTTCCAATGCAACCCCATCTACGTTGGGAGATGCATTACTGCTGGAACTGACAAACGGAGAATACTTGTTTGCCAAAGCTGTTGCCGGCCGTAACAGTTTAAGCTGGCTGCAAGTAAACGATAACGGCTCTGTCACCCTATATGTATCCACCTTAGGAAAAGACTATCTGAAACCGGAAGTCCCTCTTCTACTCATCCGACAAGGAAAAGATATTTATTCAACCATTCGGCAAGCCTATCAAGCGCTGATGAAAAATACAGAAGCCGCCGACTTAAAAAGCCGCACAGCCAAGGAATATTTCGAAGCTTTCCGCTATCTCGGTTGGTGTACATGGGAACATTATCATGATGATATAAACGAATCCAAGGTAATAAACGATATGAAAACGATAGAGGCATCCGGCATTCCTATCCGGTATGTACTGATTGACGACGGTCATCTCGCCCACAAGAACAGGCAACTGACCGGTTTCATACCGGATAAACAACGTTTCCGTCGGGATGGAAAAAAATCATGTCATACAAAAAAGAAAATAAAATCAAATGGATCGGACTGTGGTACAGCCTTTCGGGATACTGGATGGGATTATCCCCCGAAAACGGATTTCCACAAGTCGTCCGACAAGCCCTATACCACACGCCGGCAGCCTTCTGCCAGGAACGGACAGCACCCGCATCCGTTCCTTCTATCGCTACTACATCAGCACCTTAAAAGAACAAGGATTCGATTTTCTGAAAGTAGATAACCAAGCTTTTACGCTGCCACTCTACATGGGAGGGCATGAAAGTATCCGCCAGGCAACCGACTGTAACCGAAGCCTGGAAGCCGAGATCCACCGGCAAAATATGGGATTAATGAACTGTATGGCACAGAACGTCATCAATACCGACCATACGTCATACAGCAACAGCACCCGTGTCAGCATAGACTATAAGAAATATGATGAGGATATGGCAAAATCACATCTATTCCAGTCTTATACCAATACCCTGCTACTAGGACAAACCGTATGGCCCGACCATGATATGTTTCATTCCTGCGATACCGTTTGCGGCACTTTGATGGCACGTTCCAAGGCCATTTCCGGAGGTCCGGTCTACCTGTCGGACGCCCCCGGGGACTTTATCAAGGAAAACATCTTTCCCTTAATTGACAAACAAGGCAAACTGTTCCGCCCCGAAGCTCCTGCCGTACCTATGCCGGAATCTATACTGACCAATCCATTATGGAGTGGAAAAGCATATCGAGTAGCAGCTCCCTCAGGCAACGGAGCAATGACATTAATCTGTTACAACCTGAATGCTTCCCCCGACATCAGCAAGTCCAGGCCACTATAAAAAAGAAGATTATTCTCTTCGGAACAGTTTTGAGAAAATGTCTGCCACCCCCGAAGAACGCGTGCTGCTTTATAATTGGGAATCACAAAAGGCAGAAGAACTATCAGACAGCAGTACATTCGAACTTATCGGATTTACAGACAAACTGTTTCATCTCTGCCCCATACGGAAAGGATGGGCAGTCATTGGCATACAGGAAAAGTATCTGTCCCCGGCCACCGTCCAAACTATCTCTTTAACAGAGAACCGCTTGGTGCTAAACGTACTATGTACAGGTACACTAAAAGTATGGATAGAAAATTCCGGCAAAGCAAGAACTGAGAAGTATTTCCATAGATACCCCCCAAAAAATTGTAATCGAAAAATAACTTATAAAACCAGCCGATATGAATAAAAAACTACTTGTATCTTTCGCTCTCGCTTCCTTAACAGGAATCTCGACGCAAGCAAAAGAAAAAATGTCTTCAGAAACAACCCAACAACGTCCCAATATCATCTTATTTATGGTGGACGACATGGTTGGCAAGATACATCCTTACCTTTCTGGACACAGAAAACACATTATAATGAAGCCTACGAAACTCCCAATATGGAACGTCTGGCCAAGAAAGGGATGATGTTCACACAAGCATACGCCTGCAATATCAGTTCCGCTACCCGTTGCAGTCTGATAACGGGTGCTAACAACACCCGACATCGTGTAACAAACTGGACACTTGAAAAAAACAAAGCTACCGACAGACCAAGCAATACAATACAATTGCCAGACTGGAACTACAACGGAGTCAGCCAAGTAACAGGAACGCCCAATACCTTTGTCGGCACTTCTTTCGTTGAGTTACTCAGACAGAACGGTTATCATACCATCACTGCGGAAAAGCTCATTTCGGTTCTATTGACACACCGGGAGAGAACCCTACCATTGGGGGTTTGAAGTAAATATAGCCGGACATGCCGCCGGTGGTCTGGCTACTTATCTGAGCGAACAGAACTACGGGCACACCCGCGATGGAAAGCCCTATTCACTAATGGCCATCCCCGGCTTGGAAGATTATTGGGGAACAGGTATATTTGCAACAGAAGCCCTGACACAAGAAGCTATCAAAGCATTGGACAAAGCAAAAAAGTACAATCAACCTTTTTATCTATATATGGCACATTATGCCATCCACGTTCCTGTTGACAAAGATATGCGCTTCTTCCCCAAGTATATTAAAAAAGGACTTAGTGACAAAGAAGCCGCATATGCATCCTTAATTGAAGGAATGGATAAAAGTCTGGGGGATTTGATGAACTGGTTGGAAAAAAATGATGAAGCAGACAATACCGTTATTATTTTTATGAGTGACAACGGAGGCTAGCTGCCGAACCCGGATGGCGCGACGGACAAATTCACACTCAAAACGCTCCTCTCAATAGTGGCAAAGGCTCCTTATATGAAGGAGGAATACGCGAACCAATGATTGTAAGCTGGCCCGGAGTAGTCACCCCGGATACTCGTTGTGACAAATATCTTATAATTGAAGATTTTTATCCTACCATACTTGAAATGGCGGGTATCACAAACTATGAGACAGTCAACCCTATAGACGGTATCAGCTTTATGCCCCTGCTGAAAGGTACAGGAGACCCGTCCAAAGGACGCGCACTGGTATGGAATTTCCCTAATATCTGGGGTAATGACGGACCAGGCATCAATCTGGACTGCTCTATCCGCAAAGACGAATGGAAACTGGTCTATTATTATGAAACCGGTAAAAAAGAACTTTTCAACATACCAAATGATATCAGTGAAAAAAATGATGTAGCAAAGCAACATCCCGGCATCGTAAAACGGCTCTCCAAGGAATTAGGGAACTATTTGCGAGCAACAGGAGGACAACGTCCCACATTCAAAGCCACAGGAAAAACCTGCCCATGGCCTGATGAAATCTAATTCCCGTCAGTATATGAAATATGCCCGACTACATTTTCTTGATGTAATCGGGCATATTCCAATGTATTATGTATTCCTGCCGGACATACCCAAAACCACCGGAATAGCTAATTAATAAATTATAAACAATATCGATAAAATCCGCTAAGCGTTTCCTTAAAAGCCTTTTCTTCCGCTTCACTGATTATCTGCTCGACCACATCCGTTTTCTTAATCTCCTCCAAAGAAAGATCCGGAGTAACGGTCCCACTGTCTGAAGGCTTACTATCAGAAACCGTTACCTCCTCCTGAGGCAACTCACGGGCAGTCTTAGCCGCAAAAATACATTCAATAAAGCCGGAATCATTCTTTATTTTTCCCAAAGCCACACGCGCAGCCATTTGCTGAGACTCTTTTTTAGAATAACCGGTTCCTTTTCCTCCCGAAATACCTTCCACCAGAACTTCACTCTCGAAGTCGGATTATATCCCTGATCGTGTGATTGGGTTATCAGCTCAAAGGTAACCTCAAAACGATTTTTCTGGCTCCATTCTATCAACTTGGATTTAAGTTTACCTCCTTACGGGAAATCTTCTCCAAATTTATATAAGGCCCAATAATACGATGCTCCATGAAATATTTACAGGCACGATATCCCCTGTCTAGATAAATAGCACCTACCAATGCTTCGAATGCATGCCGCACATATAGCTGTTATGAGAAGACTGGCGGGCCGTATACTTGATCAGCTTATCCAAACCAATCTCTATAGCCAAACGATTCAATGTTTCACGCTGCACTATTTTAGAGCGGGTATTCGTGAGAAAACCCTCACGCTTTCCTTCAAACCTTTTGTAAACAATATCTGCCACCACAGCATCCAGAATAGCATCCCCCAAGAATTCCAAACGCTCATTATTAAGCAAACGCCCCTTTTCAGACTTCACTGATAAAGATTTGTGAAGCAAAGCCTGTTCGTAGATGCTAATGTCTTTGGGATAGAATCCAAGCATCTTATAAAAACGAAGATAAGACTCCCTATCCTTACGAAAAAGAAGTCTTATCCTATCCTTTATATTGCTAAACACGATTATTCAGCATATTTTTTTACGATTACACATGCATTATGTCCACCAAAACCGAAGGTATTGCTCAATGCAGCGTTTACTGTACGTTTCTGAGCTTCGTTGAACGTGAAGTTCAAGTTATAATCAATGTTTTCATCATTATCACCTTCCTCATGGTTGATAGTGGCGGAACAATGTCATTCTTCACAGCCAATACGCTGGCAATAGCTTCTACCGCACCGGCAGCACCCAACAAGTGTCCTGTCATAGACTTAGTAGAGCTGATATTCAGTTTATAAGCGTGATCTCCAAATACATCCTTGATAGCTTTCACTTCTGAAACATCACCTACAGGAGTTGAAGTTCCATGTACATTGATATAATCAATATCTTCCGGTTTCAATTCCGCATCTTCCAATGCGTTCAACATAACCAGTTTAGCGCCTAATCCTTCCGGATGAGAAGCTGTCAAGTGATAAGCGTCGGCAGAAGCGCCTACACCGGCAAGTTCCGCATAAATCTTGGCACCACGTGCTTTTGCATGTTCCAATTCTTCCAAAATCAGACAGCCTGCGCCTTCACCCATCACAAAGCCATCACGGCTTGCACTAAACGGGCGGGATGCACGTTCCGGATCATCATTACGGGTAGACAAAGCATGCATAGCGTTAAAACCGCCCAAACCAGCTTCAAAAATAGCAGCTTCCGCACCACCTGCCACAATTACATTTGCTTTACCCAAACGGATATAGTTAAATGCATCGGCAATAGCATTTGATGAAGATGCACAAGCAGAAGTTGTTGTGAAGTTAGGACCGTGGAAACCATACATGATAGAGATCTGTCCCGATGCAATATCAGCTATCATTTTGGGGATGAAGAACGGGTTGAATTTCGGTCCGACAGTATCTTTATTCAGTGTATAATTAGCTACTTCCTCTTCAAAAGTATGAATACCTCCGATACCTACACCGTAAATTACACCTATTCTATTCAAATCTTCTTTTTCGAGGTCCATTCCAGAATCCTCCACCGCTTCTTTAGCAGCTGCAATGGCATACTGTGTATACAGATCCATTTTGCGAAGTTCTTTACGGTCAATGTAATCAGTTCCATTGAAATTCTTCACTTCGCATGCAAAATGAGTCTTGAATTTAGACGCATCGAAATGAGTAATAGGTCCTGCCCCGCTTACCCCCTTCACCAGGTTTTCCCATGTTTCTGCAACATTGTTACCTACAGGAGTAAGAGCACCAAGACCTGTTACTACTACTCTTTTTAATTCCATATTATAAAATAAGGATAATACTTAGCGTTAGCTTCGATATAAGAAACGGCGTCACCTACTGTACCAATTTCTCAGCCTGATCATCAGGAATAGAAATACCGAATTCTTTTTCGAATTCCATAATCAGCTCTACAGTATCCAGTGAATCTGCGCCCAGATCGTTAGTGAAGCTTGCTTCTGTTGTAACTTCTGATTCTTCTACACCTAATTTATCAACGATAATAGCTTTTACTCTTGATGCAATTTCAGACATAACTTTAATTTTTTAGTTAATAAATTGAATTATTTTATTTTCTTTGCGGTTGCAAAGGAATAAATATTTCTTGGGCTGAGCAAATATTCAGGCAAATAAATGCAGAATTTTGCACATTTTTTTGTTTTATGTGCACCAAAATAGAGAACATCATGAAGAAAATCGCAATTTTAGCTTCAGGAGAAGGCACGAATGCTGAAAGAATTATTCGGTATTTTTTAGAGAAAAGAACAGCTGAAGTAGCATTGGTTATCGTCAACAAAGCACAGGCCGGTGTACTCAAGCGAGCTGAAAGACTGAGTGTTCCGTCACTTATCCTCACAGCCCAAGACTTTGCCGACGGGAAAGCACTGGAAATACTGCACCAATATCATATTGACTTTATTGTACTGGCAGGCTTCCTCTTGAAAGTACCTGATGCCATTTTGCATGATTATCCGAATAAAATAGTAAATATTCATCCGGCCCTCCTTCCCAAGTTCGGTGGTAAAGGTATGTACGGTTCCCGCGTGCACCAAGCTGTCATAGCTTCCCATGAAAAGGAAAGCGGCATCACCATCCATTATATAAATGAACGATATGATGAAGGAAATACCATTTTCCAAGCCACCTGTCCGGTATTGCCCACTGACACGCCAGATACATTGGCAATACGGGTGCACCAGTTGGAATACGAATATTTCCCTCGGGTGATTGAAGCGACTATTCTAGGCAAAAATCTTTCAATCTAATACGAAAAAACTGAAGAGCTTTGCCTATCCGATAATTGACAGTCTGCACCGACACCTCCAGCTTGTCAGCAATTTCTTTATGGGTCAGTTGTTTATACCGACTCATAACATATACTCTTTGCAGTTCTTTAGGAAGAGAATGAAGGGCTTCCATATAGGCATTAAACAACTCCGTACCATAACAAGAATCCAATGCCGGCAGAGATTTCAACTGTTGGCTCTGATATTCTTCATATACCTGACGGGTAATATGGGAACGGGTGATTGAATTCAAAGCCCTGTTCCTGACACTGGTAAATAAGAAAGATTTCAGCGACAAGTCCTCTACCAGCAACTCACGTTTTCCCACACATACATCATCAAATCCTGCACTATCTCTTCAGCCTCTTCAAGAGAAACATACGAGGAACAAAACAAACATAGCGGCTTGTAATAAGAAGCATAAACCAGGGAAAATACTTTTTGATCTCCCGACTTCAAGGTTTTAATAATTAAGCGGTTATCATTAAGGTTCATAGGTCATTTTTAATTTAAGGTTACACAAACATAAGTATTTATTTCAAAATAAGAAAACAAGAATGAGATAAAATACAAAAAATATAAGTTTTTGTTTAGTAACCCGGTTATGATATTTGTATTAATAATGTTGACCGACTTAAAGAGAGATTAACAGAAACCTTAATAAATAAACCTTGATAAGTTAACCTTAAACTGAATGCCTATGCGAAAAACTATCAAATCAAACCTATTGGGTAAACATGCCCAATTATCAACAAACCTATTATTTAATCTGAAAACAAAAATCTAATTAAGAACGAACCTCAAAATCTAACCTTATGAGACGAATTTTTACTTTTTTCCTGACATTCCTATTGGGAGTGTTTGTAACAGCATTGTATGCACAAACGCATACAGTCAGCGGTACTGTAATAGATAAAGACGCTAACGAACCTCTGATCGGCGCAAACGTATTAATTAAAGGTACAACTATCGGAACAGTGACCGACCTCGACGGAAAGTATACCCTGCAAGCCGGTGACAAAGACATTCTGGTATTCTCCTATTTAAGTATGAAAACCATAGAGGAACCTGTAAACGGACGTACAGTAATCAACGTAAAAATGGCATCGGATACAGAAACACTGGGTGAAGTCGTAGTAACGGCAATGGGTATTAAACGCCAATCCGAAACACTGACCTATTCTGCGCAAACAGTAGGAGGTAAAGACGTTAATGACATCAAGAGCGTCAATATGATTAACTCCCTGCAAGGTAAAAGTGCCGGTATGATGATCACACCGAACTCAACCGGAGCCGGCGGTTCTTCCAAGATTCTGTTCCGTGGCAATAAGTCCATCAGCGGTAACAACCAACCGTTAGTAGTAGTAGACGGAGTTCCTGTCATGATGAATATCACCAACTCACAAGTAGACAGCAACTACGGAGGCCAGCGAGACGGTGGTGACGCCATGTCTACAATCAATCCGGACGACATCGCCCAAATCACTTTGCTGAAAGGTGCATCGGCAGCAGCGCTTTATGGTGCGGTAGCAGCCAATGGCGCCATTATGATTACCACCAAATCAGCACAGTCGGGTAAAGTTTCCGTTAATGTATCCAGCAACACCACGATGGAGAGCCCAATGGTGCTACCCGAATTCCAGACTACTTATGGAATGAGCGACAACGGTACTTTCAGCTGGGGTGAGAAACTAAGCAGCAAAGCTCCAAACTATGCAAAAAAATTCTTCCGTACCGGATTTACAACGAATAACTCCATCTCCTTAAGCGGAGGCAATGAAAATATCCAATCTTATTTTTCCTATGCCAATGTCTATTCACAAGGCATCACTCCCCAGAATGACTACCGAAGCCACAATTTGAATTCAAAAGTAGGTTTCAATATTCTGAAAGACATTCATATTGATTTCACGGCCAAGTTTACCAACCAGCACATCACCAATCAGGCAGCTGCCGGTTACTTATGGAATCCGCTGACCGGTGTTTATCTCTTCCCTAGAGGAGAAGACTGGAATGGCTATAAAGAGAACTTCGAGGTATATGATCCCGCAAGAGGCTGCTATGTCCAAAACTGGACAAATACACAACAACAGCAATTCGGTAATCCATATTGGATGTTGAACAGACAGACCCCTATCACCGACCGTAACCGCTATGAATTCGGCGGAAGCATCAAATGGAACATTACTCCGGATCTGAATATCCAAGGACGTATGCGTTACGAAAGAGGAGAAGAACACTGGATACACAATGCTTACGCATCCAGCGTAGGAAACCTTTATCCGATGGGACGCATGAAAGACAACCGCTATTTCAGCGACCAACTTATGGCGATGTTTTAGTAAGCTACAACCATACATTCAATGATTTTTCTCTATCCGCTACCGCAGGTTCCAGTTTTACAAAAACCAAAACCTCTCATGTAGACCTATGGGGCGAGGGTTCCCAGTTCTCACAGCCCGGTTCCGGAAACATTTTTTATCCGAACATCTTTACTCCGAACAACTATTATGGCAATATGTCCACCGTGGGCAAAGATGACAACTGGATGACCCAAAAACGGCTGAACTCAGTATTCGCCACCGCACAACTCGGTTACCGTGAAGGCATATTCCTTGATATATCAGCACGTAATGACTGGTCTTCGGCATTGGCTTTCACAGAAAGCTGTTCATTCTTTTATCCCTCTTTTGGAGGTAGTGTCCTGCTGAACAAATTTGTAGATATGGGTAAGAACATTGATTTGTTCAAATTCCGTGCAAGCTATTCTATCGTAGGTAATGACGTACCTGTATTCATGAGTAATCTACTCTATTCTCTAGGTTCTCAAGGTGCCATCACTCCCCCCGACAAAGCTCCGTTCAGAACATTGAAGCCGGAAAAAACCCATTCTTTAGAAATTGGTTTTGACGGTACATTCTTACAGAACCGACTGAATATCAACCTGACTTATTATAAAACCAACACTAAAAATCAGTTCTTCTCCGTTGCGGCTCCTTACGAATCAGGCTTGAGAAACCGTTATGTAAACGCCGGTAATGTAGAAAACAAAGGCTTTGAATTCAATATCGGATGGTACGAGCAGTTCACTGACAACTTCAGCTGGAGTACCAACCTGAACTTCTCTTATAATGATAATAAATCAAAGAATTGGTAGATGACCTTCCCAACGGACTGACATTGACCGATTTCGGAGGTGCAAAAGTTATATTGAAAGAAGGCGGCCACTACGGAGATCTGTATGTACGTCATCTGATGCGTGATGAGAACGGCAAACCCTTGCAAAACGAAAAAGGAGAGCCTATCGTAAGTGGTGATTCTATGGACGAACTGGAATACGCAGGCAATATGAATGCCAAAGTAAATATGGGATGGACAAACACATTCCGCTACAAAGACTTCTCACTATCGTTCCTGATTGATGCTAAATTCGGTGGAAAAGTGATTAGTATGACCGAAGCCGCCTTGGACGGATGGGGCGTATCGAAACGTTCAGGTGAAGCCCGTGATGCCGGCGGTATTACAGTGGACGGAGTAAAATTTGATGCCGACAAGTACTATCGTACCACCGGTAACAACAACTTCAACAGTCCATACGCTGTGGAAAACTATGTTTATGATGCTACCAATATACGTCTTCGTGAAGTGACTTTCGGTTATACCTTCCGTAACTTGCTGGGTGCAGGCAAGAACCTGACAGCAGCCATCATCGGCCGCAACCTGTTTTTCTTCCATAAAGACGCCCCGATGGATCCGGATGTATCGGCAGGTACAGGTAATGGAATACAAGGTGTAGATATGTTTGCACTGCCTACCTCACGCAGCTTTGGTCTTAATTTAAAACTTAACTTCTAATGCTTGAAACTATGAAACGGAATAAGATATTAACATACGCCTTCTTAATGGCAATCCCCATGACTACAGGAAACATCTTTCTTCCTGTACAGACGACTTCGAGAAATTGAATACCAGTAACATACAGGTAGATCCGGCAGACCTTCCTTTTGCCGCACAATGTACCGAACCGATGACCTACTGTTATCCTCCTCAGCAAAATATGTTCCAGTTTTGGACCAACCTGACTATTGACCTTTATGGAGGTTATTTTATGACTCCCAACGGTAACTTCACCAACGGTGATATGGGAGAGAACCGGGGACATAGCGGTGGTATGTACGAAAACTATTATCTCCATATTTTCAATAACACCCGCCGCATCATCGCACAATGTGACGCCAGTGGTGAAAGAGGCCTGTCAGGCGTGATGCGTATCGTACAGGCTTACGGAACATTGATGACCACAGATGCCTACGGACCGATACCTTACAGCTCCATCCTATCGGGAGAAAACGAAGTGTATTTCGAGTTCGACAGCCAGAAAGACCTGTATAAAGCCATGCTTGAAGATCTGAGTACAGCCATTACTGACATCAGTGCCATGGGAGCAGATGAAATAGCCAAATTGAAATCCTTTGACTGTTGGTGCAACGGCGACAAAGACCTATGGGTAAAAATAGCCAATACGATGAAACTACGCATGGCGTTACGCCTGTCCAAACGGGAAACCGAAGCCGGCAACGCCGGAATGAACCTTAAGGCAATCGCTACCGAGGCTGCCCAAAACACTTTGGCAACAGTCAACAAGGATATTCTGATCGATAAAAGTCTTGAGAATGAAATGTGGCTGATGTTCAATTGGGGTGATTGTGGGTTCAATGCCAATCTGGTAACTATTATGAGTGGAACCAAAGATCCGCGCCAACCGTTATATATGACCCTGAATACCGGAGATATCAAAAACGAAGCCGGTACTACCACAGTAGCTGCCAATAGTCAATACCTGGTATCCGTTTTGCCAGTGGCCTGCCTGCCAAACCAAACAGTTGGGGTAACTTCTCCGGTTGGATTCAAGGAAACAACGGTTCCTCTTATTCCATGCCACTGCCCATCATGAAAGCAGCGGAAGCCTATTTCCTACTGGCTGAAGCAAAATTAAGATGGGATATTGGCAGTGAAAGTGTAAAGAACCTATATGAAAATGGAATCCGTGTTTCCATGACTAATGAATTAGCTTATCGGGGGGCTTATGCCGGAATCAAAGAATATCCGGAAGGAGCAGTAGATGCCTACATCAACGGAACAAGCACCCAAATAGACTATACAGATCCCATCAAAGCCGAATTAAGCACTCCGGCTGTAAATAAATTAAGTGTAAAATGGGATGAGAGCGCAAGCAACGAAGAAAAGCTGGAAAGAATCATCACCCAAAAATGGCTCGCCCTATTCCCTCTATCCACCGAAGGCTGGGCAGAACAACGCCGCACCGGCTATCCACGCTTCTTCCCTGCATTCGTCAATGAAAGTAATGGAGCCGTAAACACAGAAGAAGGTGTGCGCCGCGTAATTTATAGCAGCCAGGCTTATGATGCCAACGCTAAGGGAGTAGAAGGCGGAATCAAGCTTCTGGACGAAGAAAATTCCAGCAAATTCGGTATTTCCGGCGACAAAGGCGGTACACATCTTTGGTGGGATAATGCTGATAAAGGAAACTTTAAAGGCAATATTTTAAGGTAAAGACTGTGATTTTTGTTTCAATAGGTATTCCATATTAAAGTTTCGGATAGGGTAGACCGTGAGGTTTGCCCTATTTTATGACTACCTCCGAAAAGCCGATACAATAACCTCCCGCACCCGAATTGTTATCATTACTAAATGAAATTAAAGACTTTTTCATCTCTTGTTGCTTGGCAAATAAAAGAAAAGCCGTAAGTTTGCTTTCCAAAAAAGAATAAAACACAGGATGCAATTATCACCCAAGGAATTTGAATACCAATTTCGCTGTCTTTACCGTCCGCTGAATATGTATGCCCTGCGCTATACTGAAAATCTGGATGACGCAGAAGACATCGTCCAACAAGCCTTCTCTGATGTATGGGAGAAGCTTGTCGGAGGCACATCTATTCAAAACCTGAAAGCTTATATGTACCAAACTGTACGTAACCGCTCACTCACACTGATAACCAACCGACAAACACACTGTGAAACAACCGAACTGACAGACTTGGAAGATTTAACAGAAGAAGAACGCATCATCCGGTCAGAACGTGACGCGCGTTTATGGACAGCCATCGACCACCTTCCTACCGAACGGAAAAAGATCTTTCTGCTTTCCAAACGTGACGGCCTTACTTATCAGGAAATTGCCACCGAACTGGGTATTTCTATAAAAACTGTCGAACATCAAATCAGTAAGGCACTGAAAACATTACGAGAAACAGCCATTAAAATATATACTTTTTCTTCGGATAAAAAATCGGCAAGCGAATAGGGGGATTTTGTCTTTTCCCTGTCTTAACAATAAAAAGAAAGAAGATCGCATGGAGAAAGAAGAGAAAGATATTCGTTTTGTAGCCCGGTTCTATCGGGAAAACAGGCTGGACACAACACAAGCCTGGCAAAAACTAGGTATCGGCAAACAAAGAAATAACTCTATCTTATTATATAGACTGATAACTATCGCTGCTGTCACTTTCCTGATAGCCGGATTCAGTTGGTGGTGGATATACGACAGGCAAGACTGGATTGTCATTGCCTCATCCGCACACGCTGTCAAAGAAGTCACGCTTCCGGACAACAGCCATATTACGCTGGCAGAGAATTCGGCCTTACAGTATGACCGCTTGGCATACGGTAAAAAAAACAGGAACGTCACTTAAATGGAAAAGCATATTTTTCAGTCACACATCAAGAACAATGTCCTTTCAGGGTACAGACCGAACTGGCAAACATACAAGTACTGGGTACACAATTCCAAGTAACGGCAAATGCAAATCAGACTTCGGCAACCGTAGAGTCTGGAAAAGTCCGTTTTTATAACAAAGAACAAAAAGAGGCTATTCTGACAAAAGGCATGTATGCCTTCATTAACCAAAAAGGACAAATGCAAATAAACAAACAAAGTGACCCCAACACTTTTGCATGGAAGACCCACGTGTTTGTTTATAATGAAGCCCCCTTGAAAAAGGTAGTAAAAGAATTAGAAGAAGTCTATAAGGTCCATATCGGCGGAATTCCACAAAAAGAGTACTATCTGACCACGACCTTTGACAATACTCCGATAGAAGACATAATTGAAATCATAAACCAAACACTAGATACGAAACTAGACATAACCCAATGATGCAATTCCATTCTAAATTTTCTTTTCTTCTGCTCCTTTGCCTCATGCACATTTGTATTGAGGCAAAAGGAACAGAACATGATGAGCCCCTCGTAACATTAGATATGAAACAAACCCCCATCCGTAAAGTTTTGGCAGAAATCACCCGGCAGACAGGTGTAACCTTTTCGTATGAGTCCTCCTTAACAAAACATCTGTTACCGATAGATATAACAATAACCGCCCAGCCGTTATCCCACTGTTTGCGCATTCTGTTTCAAAAACTGCCCGTAGAATATATACAATCAGGCAAATACATCATCCTCAAGAAAAAACAGAAAAACATTGTAATCAGCGGCTTCATACGAGACAAATCCTCCTCAGAGTCCCTTATAGGCGCCTCCATCTATGATGCCAAAAGCCATCAAGGAACAACCAGCAACGCCGACGGCTTTTTCAGTCTGACTCTGGAAGCCGGAAACGATGTATACCTGAACATCTCCTATGTAGGTTATGACAGTTTCCACCGTTCATTCACACAATTGGAACAAGACACGCTGCTTCCGGTTCTGCTGAACAGCCACCAGCAATTAGCCGAAGTGGTAGTGACCGGAGAATATACCTCTTCTCCATTAGTCCAAACATCCGATATGGGACATACCCGTCTCAACAAAGACTGATCCAACAAACCCCGGTATTATTCGGAGAAGCTGATATTATAAAAACTCTACAGACCTTGCCGGGTGTATCGGCAGGCACAGCCGGATTGGCAGGAATGTATGTGCGGGGCGGTAATGGAGACGACAATCTTTATATGATAGAAGGGAATCCGTTATACCAGATCAACCATGTGGGCGGTCTGTTTTCCTCCTTCAACGCCGAAGCCGTAAAGGATGTAGAATTCTTTAAGTCCGCCTTCCCCGCCCGTTACGGAGGAAGACTGTCCAGCGTAGTCGATATCCATACAAAGGATGGCAACATGAAAGAATATCACGGAAGCGCCATGCTGGGACTGACCTCAGGCAGCCTGAATCTGGAAGGTCCGTTGGTCAAAGACCGGACCTCATTCAACTTTGCATTACGCCGTTCATGGATTGACGCGCTTTCGGCCCCAACCATCGCCATCTGGAACGCTACCAGAAATAAAGGAGAAACCCAAATAGTGGCACGATACGCTTTTACCGACATGAACTTAAACTCAACACCAGTCAATGACCGCAGCCGCGGATATGCCGGTCTTACTGGGGAAACGATTTTTGAAGGGAGGAGAAAAAGAGAAGGTGACAATGGATATGAAAGCAGAAACACCGGCAGACTGCGATGGGGAAACATCATGCATTTACCGGCTGGTCATACGTATTCAACAACCAACTCTTCGGTAATGTGAATGCCGCCTTTACCCACTATTCTTCCACCTTGAAAGGAGACTACTACCAAGGAACAGAAGCCAACTACGTATCACAGGAAAGTTCAACCGGAACCGCATTGACGACCTCAGCATACGAGCCAATTTCGATTTCCGCCCCAATGCTTCCCACCAGTTGCATTTCGGCACTCATTATATTTACCACCGTTTTCATCCCGTAGACGAAAAATCGCATTTTTCCAATGGCATGACCACCCAGACCAGACAAAACAACGACACTGCCCTACCTGCACATGAATTAGGCATATATATGGAAGAAGACTGGAAAATGAACAAAAGAATACGTTTGAACGCTGGGGTTCACCTCGGACTATACACCATTGACGGGAAAACGTACACTTCCCTGGAACCCCGTTTTTCCAGTCGTTTCCTGATCAATCCGCAACTCAGCCTCAAAGCCTCTTATACCCGGATGAGCCAATATGTACATCAAGTCAATGAAAGCTACATCAACCTGCCCACAGACACATGGATACCGGTCAGCCGCAAGCTGAAACCGATGCAGAGCGACCAACTGGCTGTAGGAGCTTATTACACCACCGGCAACAAAATCTACTCTTTCTCCATAGAAGGATATTATAAATGGATGAAACATCTGATGGACTATAAAGACAACTACCAGTTTCTCCCTCCTTCCACCAGCTGGGAAGACAAACTGACTCAAGGAAAAGGACGTTCTTACGGCGTAGAACTTATTGCCCGCAAAGAAAAAGGGAAAATAACCGGATGGGCAGGCTATACTCTAAGCTGGAATGACAGACAGTTCACTGAGATAAATAAAGGCAAGCGTTTTCCTGCCAAATTCGACAACCGGCATAAATTCAATATAATAGCCAATTGGAAAATCAAGCCCAAACTGGAGTTGACCGGAAGCTGGACCTACGCAACCGGTAACCGGCTCACGGTTTCTTTCGAAAACTACCAGGCCGTTTCTCCCCAACATCCGTTTCCGGGAGGCAGCCTGGTTCCTCCTTATATAGATCCAGGCGGATTAGACTATTATACGGAACGTAATAATTTCCAACTTCCCGCCTATCACAGACTCGACTTGGGCATCAATATTTACCGGCCAAAGAAAAAGAACCGGATGGGAATATGGAATATCAGCATCTACAATGTCTATTCCTACATGGCACCCGTCAGCATACGCAAAGGATGGTGGTATAATAACGACTGCTTCTATACCCTGGGCATAGTTCCCATTATACCATCAGTTTCTTACACTTATAAATTTTAAATGATTATGAAACATCTGCTATATACATTACTTCTAGGAGTGTTCCTTACCTCCTGTTATCGAAAAATAGATTTGGACGAATATCGCACTACGCCCAAAATAGTAATAAACAGTGTAGTATCCCCCGACACAGTGGTAATGGCCTCCATCACCCGGACCTGGTTCTATCCAGACAAGAAGCCTTATGTCAATCTCCCTCACGCCCATGTGGAGCTCTATATCAACAATCAATACATAGAAACCATGCAATGGAAAACACTGAATAATCCCCGGAACCCAGACCAGCCGGATACCTTATTCCTTTCAAATACAATCCCGGCAGAAGGAGACCGGATAAAAATTGTTGCATCCACCCCCGAATATGGTACGGTAACGGCAGAAGATATCATACCAAAGAAAGTACCTATAAAAACGCCAGTCATACAATTAAAAAAGGTAACGGAGTTTATCAAGGAACAATTTCCGACTATTTTGAAATATACTATGAAGTCACGTTTGATGAATTTCCGGAAAAGAACAATTATTATCTGGCCAAAATCACACAAATAAAAACGGGCTATTACGGTTACTACGAAACAGAAATAGATTATATAGATCCTGTATTCAAGGAACAGGATGCCATATTGGACGAAGTATGGCATTCAACGGATTGGAAAAAAGAGGAGGAGCCTCTTTACCGACCAAAGCATTAACGGACAAACCTATACTTTACAAATAAAAGAGACAACGGCAGAGTTAGACGAAACAGAACAAAGAATCATTTCCATCTATTCCCTTTCCGAATCCTACTTTTTATACCTGTTGTCCTTACAAAAAATTGCCGGAAGCACGTTAGAAGGAGGATTGGGTAACATTGGACTAGCCGAACCTCTACGGGTTTACAGCAATGTGGAGGGAGGAACAGGTATTCTGGGCGGCAACCAACATTCGGAAACAACTATAACATTGAATAACCCATCTAAAAAATAATTGATTATGGATACATTACAACAAGCTCCCGCCTTATGGTATTGGAGCGAACCCGCATCGGGATACAGCATTGAAGATTGCGAACAGATTGTAGCAGAAGAGATGCAAACAGCAAAAGCAGACTAAAAGTTCTGGCCACCGTAGGGTACATTGAAATGTACCCCTACGGTAAAAAAGAAATTTCACGCCTCAATGGATAATTCCCCCGCAAATGTTCAAATTCTTCGGGATGCCGTTTCAATGCATCACTGTCACGAGTCGGATCATACACCTGTAGAAAAGCCTCTTCCGGATCAGAAGAATAATCCATATACGGCAAAGCGGGCGGTACTATTTTAAAATCAGCTGTATATGGAAGAAGTTACAAAGCTCCTCCAATGCCATCCGTGTAGCATTCGACTTTCCGTCAGCTGAATACCCTGCTATATGAGGGGTTCCCAAAAAAACTTTCTGCAACAAATCCGGGTGAATATCCGGTTCATTTTCCCACGTATCAATAACCGCATCACGTATCCGGCCCGTCTTCAGCGCATCAAGCAAAGCCAATGTCTCTATTACTTCTCCACGAGAAGTATTCACAATAAAAGGTTTCCGTTGCAAACCGGCAAAGAAATCCGCATCCGCCAAATGGAACGTTTTATATTTCCCATTCCTGTTCAGCGGAGTATGAAAGGTTATTATATCACATTCCCGTGCCAGTACAGACAAATCCACAAATTCCGTTTCCCCCCGGTCCGCACGTGGAGGATCATTCAGCAAGACCCGCATCCCCAATGCCTCCGCCATACGTTGGATACGGCTTCCCACATGTCCTACCCCAACAATCCCCAGACAGCTTTCTTCCAATCTCACCCCCTTCCGGCGTTTCAACAATAATAATACCGAATGCAGGTACTGCTCCACACTGCCGGCATTACAACCGGGACAATTTTTCCATACAATTCCCGCCTCATCACAATAGTCCACATCAATATGATCAAAACCGATGGTCGCAGTAGCAATGAATTTCACCTTGCTTCCTTCCAGCAGTTCACGGTTACAACGGGTACGGGTACGGATCACCAATGCGTCAGCATCCCGTACATCCCCGACGGTAAAACCACTGCCGGGCAAATACACCACTTCATCGGCTATCTGTTCGACAGCTTCATGTATATAAGGTATTTTATTATCTACAATTATTTTCATCTTTCAAAAACTTGCTTGGGAACAAAGGTAGACACTTTTACCGAATAATAATTGGCTGATAGAAAACTTTGCATAGATTTGTACATTCAATAAAACAGCTGTTATGTCCAAGATTCTTGTAATCTGCTTTTCATCCATCAATAATGTGGCAATGGCAATCCCGGTCATTCACTCATTGGCTACGCAATATGCCCAGCATCAAATCATGGTGCTGAGCATAGACACATTCTCCCCCTTATTCGAGAATGTGCCGGACAATGTTATTTTCCGTGGGGCAGATTTCAGAGGAGAACATGCCGGATTAATGGGTCTGGGATGGCTGTACAATGATTTAAAAGAAGAAAAATTTGATGCCGTAGCCGCTTTCCAGCCCACATTCCGCAGCCGTTTTCTTTGCTGGCGTTTTCGTCTGGCAGGCATAAAAGCAGCCCACATCAAGCAGAACAGGCGGGAACTGCAAAAACTGATACGGCGGAAACATAAAATATATACAGAGCAAGACTCCTTTTTTCAGCGCTGTGCCCATACGCTCAGTCAGATAGGTTACCCCATCCGGTTAAGTTTCCTCTCCCTTTTCGGAAAGAATAAAGGCAATATTTCCAGCCTGGCTCCGTTAACCGGTGAGAAGAACCAAGAAACATGGATTGGAATCGCTCCCTTTGCAACACATGTAGGCAAAATCTATCCGTTGTCAAAGCAAGAGCAGATCCTCAAACATCTATCTGCACGCGACCATACAAAAATCTTCTTATTCGGAGGCGGGAAAAAAGAAATCAAAGTATTGGAAGAATGGGCCCAACATTTCCCCAATGTCATCTCAACAGCCGGCAAACTAACCATAAATATGGAATTGGCCTCATGAGCAATATGGACGTCATGCTGGTAATGGATGCCGCCAATATGCACCTTGCATCATTAGTGAACATCCCGGTTGTGTCCATTTGGGGGCAACGCATCCCTGTGCAGGCTTTGCAGGATGGAATCAGTCTGCGGCAAACACAATACAGATAGACCTGCCCTGCCGTCCTTGTTCCTTATCCGGAGAAAAGCACTGTTATAGAAAAGATTATGCCTGTCTGCAAGGCATAACTCCCGAATGGTAATAGAACACATAAACAAAGTCATCAGTTAAATGAAACAAATAAATCTCATATATTATTCCGTTTTCTTTTTGTGGTATTTGCTTTCGCTTCTACCCTTGCGATTCTTATATTTCATATCCGATCTTCTTTTTTATCCGCTCTATTATTGCATCCGCTACAGACGTAAAATCATACGCAATAATTTATCGAACTCATTCCCCGAGAAAGATTTAAAAGAGATTGTCCAAATCGAGAAACAATTTTACTCTTTCTTTTGCGACTATATAGTAGAAACGCTCAAGTTATTCTCCATTTCAAAAAACAACTGATGAGAAGAATGACTTTGAAGGACTGAACGAGATAGTGGAAAGCATGAACAAAAAGAACAAAGATTTCTGTTTTATCTATTTAGGGCATTATTGCAACTGGGAATGGATTGCATCCTTGCCTTATTGGATTTCCAAAGACATATCCTGCGGACAAATCTATCATCCACTGTACAATCAGGCTTTCGACAAACTATTTCTAAGATTACGCAACCAGTTCGGAGGCGAATGCATCCCCATGAAAACGACTTTGCGCCGCATCATTGAATTGAAACGGACAAAGCAAAAGGCAATTATCGGATTTATTTCGGACCAAGCACCCAAGTGGAACAGCATACATCACTGGACTGAATTTCTAAACCAAGAAACACCGGTTTTCATCGGTACGGAGAAAATAGGCAAACAAGTGGACGCCTTGATTTATTATGCTGACGTAACACGGGTCAAAAGAGGATACTACCACTGCCGGCTCAAACCATTGTGCGACACCCCCCGGCAAGTACCCGATTTTGAATTGACCGATTTGTTTACCCGAGAATTGGAACAAACAATAAAAGCGCATCCCCAATATTGGCTCTGGAGCCATAACCGCTGGAAAAGAACCAAAGAAGAGTGGCTGCGCAGACAACAGGAAGAAACTAAGTGATTATGGAAAAATATGATTATTTGATAGTAGGTGCCGGTTTGTTCGGCGCCGTTTGCCCACGAGGCAAAACGAGTAGGTAAACATTGCCTGGTAATTGACAAGCGCAATCATCGCGGAGGCAATATCTACTGTGAAGATATGGAGGGCATCCATGTACATAAATATGGTGCACATATCTTCCATACCGACAATAAAGAAGTGTGGGACTATGTAAACAGCTTTGTCGAATTCAACCGATACACCAACTCCCCTTTGGCTTACTTTGACGGGAAATTATACAATCTTCCTTTCAACATGAACACTTTTTATCAGCTGTGGGGAGTAAAGACTCCGGCGGAAGCAAGGCCAAGATAGAAGAGCAACGTAAAGAATTTGACCATATCGCCACCCCCGCCAACCTGGAGGAGCAAGCATTAAAGCTATGTGGAAAAGACATTTACCATCGCCTTATCAAAGGTTATACAGAGAAACAATGGGGACGTTCCGCCAAAGAATTACCGGCATTCATCATCAAACGTATTCCTTTCCGTTTCATTTATGACAACAACTATTTCAATGACAGCTACCAAGGAATCCCCAAAGGCGGATACAACGCCCTTATCGATGCGTTACTGGAAGGAACCGAGGTTCGTCTCAACACCAATTATTTCAGCAACCGCAATGAACTGGACGCATTGGCAGACAATATCCTGTTCACCGGATGCATAGACCAGTTCTTCGATTACCAATGCGGACATCTGGAATACAGAAGCCTGCGCTTTGAACATAAACAGCTGGAAACAGAGGATTTCCAAGGCAACGCAGTAGTCAATTATACAGAACGTGAGGTACCCTATACCCGAATCATTGAGCACAAACACTTTGAATTCGGCACACAGCCCACCACTGTAATCACGTATGAATATCCCGATGATTTCGCGCCGGGCAAAGAACCTTACTATCCGATAAACGACAAGCGGAACACCGAAATGATGAGCCAATATAAAAAACTGGCCTCTGAGCGGAAAGACGTTTTATTCGGAGGCCGTCTGGCACAATACGCATACGCCGACATGGACGATACCGTAGCCGCCGCCCTCGCCTTATGCAAAAAGACATTTAAATAAAAGGAAATCCTTGGACTCCCCAAGGTTTTCCGCTAAATTTGCATGATATTCCTAAATTGACAAACAACATAGATAACAAACCAATGAAGTGCCTTCATATCATAACACCCGTAAAAGATTCGATTGACTCCACGCTTGAAACCGTAAAAGCAATCATGGAATCGGATATTTTGGTTCCTTTCACTTATACTGTCTATAACGATTTCAGCACGGAAGAAAATACCCATCGGCTGGAAGAGGCCGCCCGTCAATGGAATTTTCGTCTGGTCAACTTATCAGACCTGACCGACCACCCCTCTCCCAACTATCTACTGGTGTTACAAACAGCACAAAAAGAAGCCATCGAAGCAGATGCAGGATTACTGATTGTGGAATCGGATGTTATTGTCAAAAAAAACACATTGCAATCACTATACAATGGAGCATTGCAACAGAAGCAATGCGGAATTGCAGCAGCTGTGACAACCGATGAAAAAGGCGTAATCAATTACCCCTACCTACACGCCAAGGGACACGAGAATCAAGTGTACCCGGAAAAAAGCATTGCAGCTTCTGCTGTTCACTACTCACCCCCGGACTGCTGAAAGCATTTGACTTTCAGACATTAGACCCAAGCAAGAACTGGTATGATGTGACCATCTCGCACGAGTCACTGAAACGAGGTTTCCAAAACTACCTGTTCACCACGTTGCCCGTATGGCACAGGCCCCATAGCAGCCGTCCGTGGAAACAACTGAAATACAAGAATCCTTTAAAATATTACTGGTTGAAATATACCAAAGGACTAGACAAAATTTAACACTATTATAATGATATGAGCAAGACAGAGCGTTTGTTTCATCCCCGCACCTTAGTGATTCACCCTGATTTCAAAAATCTGGAAGAATTTATAGTATCCATTCCCGAACGTTTCCAAAGGAATGAAGGTACTGTTATTCACCAAGGGCGCAATGAATTGCGGAAAATGGAATACAATGGCAAAGAATATGTTATCAAATCCTTTCACAGCCCCCACCCTTATCAACCGGTTTGTATATGGCATATTTCGTCCATCCAAGGCAAAACGCTCTTACGACCATGCAGAAATGCTGCTGAAAATAGGTGTAGGCACTCCGCAACCGGTAGGATATATGAATATACGTTCAGGCTGCTGTTCGATAAAAGTTATTATATCAGCCTCCTCTCCACCTGCCCCTACATTTACGACAACCTGTTCACACAGCAATTCGACTACGCCGAGGAAGTATTCCGCGCCATAGGCAAAGTGACCGCCCGTCTTCACGAACACGGATACGCCCACAAAGACTACGGACGTGCCAACATCCTGTTTCAGAAAACTCCCAATGGCATAACAATAGAAATTGTCGATTTGAACCGGATGTACATCGGCCCCATAGATATGAAGACCGGCTGCAAAAACTTTGAACGCCTGCCGGCAACTCCACAAATGCACCGATGGATGGCAGAAGAATACGCCAAGGCACGGAACTTTGATGTGGAAAAATGCTTTGAGCTCATGAGAGCCTATAGAAGCGTACAGCCGGGAAAAATAGATAACCTTTACTAAAAACTAAATGCATCATGAACATTATAGCCGTAGTTGTAACCTACAACCGAATGGAACTTCTGAAAAGAAATATTCGTTGTCTGCAACAAAACAAGCCGATATCTTCCATTGTAATAGTAAATAACGGAAGCACGGACGGTACAACGGAATGGCTTGCCGCACAGGAAGGGCTGACAGTAATCAATCAGACCAATGTGGGCGGTGCGGGAGGATTCTATACAGGCATACAATACGCTTATCAGGCGGGTGCCGACTGGATTTGGTGCATGGATGACGATGTATTTCCGCGGGCCGACTGTCTGGAACAACTCTTGCCGTATACCGGCAAGAAAGATATCGGCATACTGGCCCCTCGCAGGTTGCTCGAAGGAGAAATATTCACCCATGACTTCCAGGCATACAACCTGAGCAATCCTTTTGTATCCATGTACAGCAAGAAACTGGCAGGACGGCACATCACCTCACCGACAGAAATTACGGGAACAGCTTTCGAAGGTCCGTTCATCCGCCGCGAAGTCGTTGAGAAGATAGGTCTTCCCAATAAAGACCTTTTCATTTTCTGTGATGATACAGATTACTGCCTCCGCACCATACGGGCAGGGTACAAAATACTCTATATACTGATGCCCTGATGGATAAAGAGAAATTCTTCTCCAACGACACATGGAATGAGCGAAGCAAGAAGAAAAAGTGGAAACGCTTTTACCAGATCCGTAATTCAACTTATTTAAACCATCACTACGGACGCAACATAGCAGTGAAATATCTTCGCGGCTTCAACGGAGTAATGGGATATATTTTCATCGCGTTGTTCACCAGTCCGTTTGCAAAAGCCTATCAATGGAAAGATATACCCCGATTATGGAAAGCCTATTGCGACGGAATACATGAAAAACTTGGAATTATGAGCTAAAAAACGGTAACGCCCTTACCAGTTAATGTTTCATAATAAACTAGCATTTATATACTATATTTACAGAAAAAGAGTAATTTGTTATATAATTAAATATCAGAATATTATGAGAAAACTAAGGATTACGTTATCTATTATAATGAGTTCAGAATAAAACAAATTCTTTTGACAATAGTATTAATTATCTCTAATATGACAGGTAGAAATCAATAATCATTGGTTATTTATGAGCAATTTATTACTATCCAAAATAGGGCACGTTATATCCGAATTTCCTTTGGCTTTTAAACAAACGAAAGAAGTCAAATTATTCATGACATTGCTGGTAAAAAACGAAGAAGGGATGCTGGAAGAGAATTTACAGTTCCATAAAGCGATGGGAGTGGACGGGTTTATCATTACTGATAATAACTCCACAGACTCAACTCCGGACATTATCCGTAAATACAAACAAAAAGGGTGGATTAAAGAAGTGATAGAAGAAAAGGCTACCAACTATGAACAAAAGGACTGGGTAGACCGTATGATTTGGAAAGCCAAAACCATTTATAAGGCCGACTGGATTATCAATGCCGATGCCGACGAATTATGGTATGCCCCTACCGGCAATTTGAAAGATGAATTATATGCCACCAATGCCAATGTGCTGAATTGTGAAATGAGAAGTGTCTATCCTGAAGAAGAAAAGCCCTTTTGGCAATGGGATAAGACTGTAAAAGCGGTAACCGAACCTGAAAAATATGACTTGTCACTCTATTCGCTGTTTGAGCGTCAGAACAAAAAAGTCATTCACCGGACTGCCGGTTACCTGCAAATTTCAATGGGAAACCATAAAGTAACCATGTTCCCACAAAACTCTGCCGACAGCCATATCCATGTATATCATTACAATATACGCGGCAAGCAGCAGTTTATGGAAAAGATGATAAATGGCGGCAAGCAATTGGAGCAACACAAGGGCAAACACGGAGGTCGCCACTGGCGCTACTTCTATCAGTTACATAAAGAAGGAAAACTAGAGGCTGAATATGAACGTGTTATCGGCAGTGCTTATTTTGAAGCACTTCGCAAAGACGGATTCATTATTCCGGATGTAACGATTCCTAATTTCTTTAAAAGATTAAAACCTGATATATAATGAAACATGCATTTCTGATTATCGCCCACAATGAATATCCGGTACTGGAGGTACTACTTTCCATGTTGGACGATGAACGTAATGACATTATTTGCATATTGACAAACGGGCTACAGAACTGTTTCAGCAAATAAAAAAGTCAAAATGCAGAAAGCCGGCTTTTATTTAATAGAAAATCCCATCAAAGTATATTGGGGTGATATCAGCCAAGTACAAGTAGAATATCTTCTCTTTGAAACGGCCTTATCACACGGTCCCTATGCTTATTATCATTTATTATCCGGAACGGATTTGCCCATAAAAAGCCAAGATTACATTCATGCTTTTTTCCAGCAGAATGCCGGTAAAGAATTTGTAGGCTTTTGGCAGGATGCCGCTCATCAGCGTGATTTGGAGCGCAAAGTATTCCGATACTATTTTTTTACAAAAAGGTTAAAAGATAAGGAACATCTGTTACATGGAATTACAGCATTAATCCGAAACCTCATATTAGCAGTACAGAAAATAAGCCATTATCGCAGAAAACAAACTTTTGAATTCAAAGGAGGAAATTGGATAAGTATTACCGAAAACGCAGTCAAGTATCTATTACAATACAAAGAGATTGTATTAAATCGTATGAAATATACACTTTGCGCAGATGAAATATTCATTCAAACTATTTTATGGAACTCTCCTTTTCGAGAAAGAATGCATTGTACGAACAATGCCAATACCGGTAGTATGCGGGAAATTGACTGGGAGCATGGCAGCCCCTATATATGGCAAGACCATGATTATCAGACGCTTATTAACTCTAATAAAATATTTGCACGGAAATTCAATTCAAACCAGATGGGAGTTGTCTACAAGATTCAAAAATTATATTTAAAACAAGTTCCCAAATGAATATACTATTTTATACTACCAATGAAGTTGCGCCACAATACGGAGGTGTTGAAAGAGTTACTGCTAATATTGCAAATGCATTAACTACTTTTTATAATGTGAACTGTTACTCTGCCTATAAATACAACATTGACAAATCCTTTATTAAACAGCAATTCGTTAATACAATTAAAAATCAATTCTTATCACAATCTCAATAATTTAATCCAATTTATAGAACAAAATAAAATTGACGTCATTATTAATCAAGGAGAGCATAAGTTAACTAAGAGTTTAAGACTTGCTTTAAACCAGTCTCAAAACAAAAAATGCAAGCTAATGTTTGCACTCCACGTAAGTCCTGCCACGGAAATTAATTTCATCACCTTAGATAATCCTAAAAAAGAACTAAAAGAAGGAAAGAACATTAGGAAAAACATCAGCAAATTTTTATCCTTTCCATATCAAAAGATAAGAAAAATAATAAAACTACCTATTTATATAGAGAGTCATATCATTTTGCCGATAAGGTTATCTTATTATCTTCTCATTTCAAAAAGCCGTTTCTAGAATACTCTCATTTAAAAGATGATAGTAAAATAAGAATAATCCATAATGCTCTTTCATTTCACTCTTTCTATGATTTAGCCAACTATAATCACAAAAAGAAAGAAGTACTTATTGTATCCAGACTGGAAGAAGAACCTAAAAGAATTTCTCTGGCTTTAAAGATTTGGAAGGAAATTGAAACAGACCATACTCTATCCGAATGGAAGCTAAAAATAGTAGGACATGGGAAAATGGAAAGCTGGTACAAAAGTCTAGTCATACATTATGGCTTACAACGTGTCTTTTTTGAAGGGACAAAAAATCCGGAACCTTATTATAATGAAGCTTCTATTTTTATGATGACCTCATCTTTTGAAGGATGGGGGCTGACATTAACCGAGGCACAACAATATGGTTGCGTTCCTTTAGCTTTTCATAGTTTTGCTTCATTGACAGACATAATAACAGATAAAGTCAATGGGTTTGCTATCCCCAATGATGATATATCACTATATATTAAACAGATGAAGCTATTGATGACAGATGAAAAGCTACGTAAATCAATGTCTGCCAACGCTATTGAAAGTAGCAAGCAATTTTCCATCGAAATTATCATAAAGAAATGGATGGAAGTGATCAATGAATAATACTTTTATTTTTATCATACCAAATCAAAATTCTAATAATTCCATGCTCTCTTATATGCAATTACAAGATAATCAGCGCTATCCAAAATAAAATTTCATACCGTCTTAACATTATCCCCCCCTTCAAAAAATCCTGGCTTCCTTTAGGATTCACCTGAAAAATCAAGGGAGAACCTTTGTTCTTAAAGTATCATTTTATTCTTTGGATAACATCCGAAGTATTCTTAATATATCAGCTCACTAGAAAGTTCGGAACATTTATACCCTCATGCCCTCACTACATATATAACAAGTTAATTATAAGATATTTATGTAGTATGATAAAAAAAATTGCTCTCACTTATACCCTCATGCCCTCACTACATTTTAAAACAGAATTTCTCATAACCTACTTACTGTCAGTTATATATTCTTTCCTGTAAGCTGCTCCGACTTGATATAAAGTATGGCATTTTCAGACTTTTTCCTTGCAAAAGTGCAATAAAGAGTGTGTACTTTCACAGAATGACGGATAACGAAGGCATGGCAACGGTGAAAAAGATCAAAACGTTTAAAAGAATTCATTATCTTTCCTTCAAAATAAGACAATCAATAATACAGGCTATCTATAAATTCTTCCAATAAATAAGGGAATGAATGGATGTGTATAGCAGTCAGCCCTATTGCATAAGCTTTTTCTATCTCCAGATTAAACCTTTTTTATATGCATCTATCTATCTCCATAGCCTTTGGAGTTATCTCCATAAGCTTTGGAGTTATCTCCCAAGACTATGGAGTTAACTCCAAAGGCTTGCGGAGATAGAACAAACAGGAAGAAAACCCTTAACCATACAGCAAGAAATGTTTAGGGATGCGGATAAGATATTTTAAGGATGAATCTGATTTTAAAACCACACAATTCCTTACGGATGAAAAAACTCCCCAATGTCCTTCTTTAAAAAAGTGAAACAATATATGACAGGAAGATATACATCTGACTATACATACAGGACAGAAATATGAAGTGAGGGCATATATGCACCCAAACTTTTTATGAAAATACAGGCACTCTTGAGAAGTATCAAGCGGCTGCATAAATGAAATTAAGAGAACAACCTAAAATTCCTGAAAAACGTAGTAAAGGCCGCCCTTTATTAAATCTTCCCAAAGCCATAGATACCCCCCACAAACCACATATATTATAATGTTTATGCAATGAAATACGAAGGATGGTATGGATATAGCATTGCAATGCACTAATCAGCTCCGGATCATCCACATAATCGGAAAACATATTCCTCATCCATCTCAAGAAAAGAATAGTAGCGTGCAATTTATCTTTGTCATGACCGGCAGAGTTACTGATGTTTGCACCTTCAACATTCCTCCAACATACAGGCTGCCCCGGCAAAGAAATAACACCCCCCGCATGACGGGCAAAAGCAGCCCACGTAGCATCATCCGAACACCAAGCCATAGGAAAATGAACAAAACCACCCGCCGACTGCCATATCTCCCGACTGAACACGTACTCTACGGCAGCCGAATCTATCTTTCCCTGTAACTTATCTAGCAGCAGCCGGTAACAAGACACACTTCCTTCTTCCAAAGGACGATTGGCACGTATCCGCTTGTTTTCACCATCAATGACAGCTAATGGAAAACGAAAGAAATATCCTCGCTGATGGTGTGGGCGCGACAAAACCTCCATGACACGTTCCACACCATCAGCCGGCATCAAATCATCATCCGAGAAAAGCCAGATAAACGGCTCTGCAGACAGCTGGATACACCTCTCCCAATGGGCCACCAAATCTTTGCCCCCCATATTTTCGCTAAAGCGATGATACACCAGATTTACCTTATTCTGATAAGATTCCACAATCTTATCCAATCTTTCAGGACTTGCATCATCACCTATATATAACACGAACTCATCTTTATGGGCCTGAACTGCAATTGAGTCGAGCGTTTCCTTAAGGAAAAGCCCCTTGTAGGCAGGAATAACAATTGCCAATTTCTTTATTTGCTCCACTTTACAAAGACTGCATATCGTTCAACTTCTTGTAATATCCATTCAAGGCTATCAGTTCATCGTGAGTTCCTCTTTCTACGATATCGCCTTCATAAAGTACACAAATTTCATCGGCATTCTTAATGGTACTCAATCTATGTGCGATAGCGATAGTAGTACGCGATTTCATCAAACGCTCCAACGCTTCCTGAACCAAACGCTCGGACTCTGTGTCAAGAGCCGAAGTAGCCTCATCTAATATAAGGATAGGAGGATTTTTCAAAATTGCACGGGCTATACTGACACGCTGACGCTGACCACCGGACAAACGCCCTCCACGATCACCAATCATCGTGTCATATCCTTTTTCCGTTTCCATAATGAAATCATGTGCATTCGCTATCTTGGCAGCTTCTATTACTTGCTCCATAGTGGCATTCTCTACACCAAAAGTAATATTGTTATAGAAGGTGTCATTAAACAGAATAGCTTCCTGATTTACATTACCAATCAGAGAACGTAAACTGTGGATGGATACATCTTTCACATTTTTGCCGTCAATCAGCAATGCACCCTCCGATACATCGTGATAACGCGGTACCAAGTCCACTAAAGTAGACTTTCCGGAACCGGACTGGCCCACCAGTGCAATCGTTTTTCCTTTAGGAACAGTCAGATTGATATGGTTCAAGACCGGACGCCCTTCTACATAGCTGAAACTTACATTTTTAAACTCTAACTTATCTGTGAAAGCGTCCAATGGCAAAGGCTGCTCCGGCTCTACGATATGATTTTCCGCTTTCAATATCATATCAATTCGCTCCATACTGGCCAATCCCTGCGGAATATTATAAAATGCTCTTGAAAATTCTTTCAAAGGATTGATGATACTATAAAGGATAATCAGATAAAATATGAAAGTAGCCGCATCCATCGGAGCATAGTTTGTATTTAAGATTAAAGCACCGCCAAACAACAGCACGGTCACAATCACACAAGTGCCTAAAAACTCACTCATGGGGTGGGCTGAACTTTGCCGGATAATCATCTCGTTCATTGCATCGCGGAAGTCATTGTTTGTTTTAGAGAACCGGGCAGACATTTTGCTTTCGGCTATAAACGCTTTGATAACCCTTAAACCTCCTAATGTTTCATCCAATTGGGACATAATATCTCCCCATTGCGCCTGTGCTGTAGAGGACTGTCTTTTCAGCTTCCGGCTGACAACCCCCATTATCCAACCTGTCAGAGGTAAAATAAAGATAACAAAAAGCGTCATTTGCCAACTTACCGAAAACAGAGTGACAAAACAAACCAAAAGAGCGATAGGATTACGGATAAGCATATCGATGGAACTGGTCAACGAGTTCTCCACCACCGTAACATCCGCACTCATACGGGCTATGATATCTCCTTTACGTTCTTCTGAGAAAAAACTCAAAGGAAGACTTAACACTTTATTATAAACCTGAATACGGATATCCCGGACAATACCTGTACGCAAAGGTACCATGACAGCCGCAGAAGCAAAATAACCGGCAGTTTTCAACATAGTCATAAAGATAAGTATTCCTCCCATCATGGCAAGTGTATAGAACGCACCATTGTAGCCACAAAATTGCTCACAAAGTAATAGGCATTATTTATGAGTACATCCTTATCCAAATTATGAATATCCATAGGAATGTACTCATAAGACTTGGTATCAATTTTGAACAGAATGTTCAATTGGCACAATCGCCATGAACGAAAACACATTAAGCCATTGCGACAGAAGTTCAGTATCAATGCCCATGTCAAATATTTGCGGTATGGAAGAATATACCGCTTCAACAAACTAAAGAACTGTTTCAGCATAATTATCAATTATATATAATGCCGCAAAGGTAACAAAAAAGAAATAATCACCCAAGATTACCCCACTTTATCCCCTAATATTTGTTCATACACGGCAAGCCTTCTTTCCTGCATCTGTCCGGGGTTATATACTTGCCGCAAACTGTCTTCCGCATGGGTAACCAACTGTCTCTGCAACTGCGGATTACTTGACAAGGCTATGACAGCTTCTGCAAATCCGGCAGGGTCATCAACAATCAAGCAATCTTCACCATCCTTAAAATCAATGCCTTCCACACCCTTTGCCGTCGTTACAAAAGGTACTTTTGACAATACAGCATCTAATATTTTCATACGCATACCACTACCGATACGTATTGGAACAACAGCAACACTGCCTTTTAAAAAAGAGCCCAGATCTTCCACATAGCCTGCCAGCTTCAATTCCGGGTATTCGGACTGCAAACGATTGATACACTCTCCACGCCATTTACCAATTACTTGCAATGTAAACGAAAAATGACGTTTACGCAGATGCGGAATCACTTCGTGACAGAACCATGCCACGGCATCCAGATTGGGAAAATGATCCTCACTTCCCACAAAAGTCAGGCGTCCGCTTTGGACCGGAACAAAAGGCTGTTCCAGCCTGTCACCCACTTGCACCACAGCCGGAGAAGTGTAGATATGGTCTTTCCGTCCTATGAAGTCCTCCATAATTTTACGGTCTACTTCAGTCAGAACAATAACATCTTTATATTTCAATAATGCACTGCGCTCAAAATCCTTTGCTATATGAAACAACATCCTGTCACCGGCAGTCTGTTCCCTGAACAAAGTAATCTCCTTTTCATTACGGATGTAGCGGAGTTCATGATGCACAAAAATAGTCTGTACATTTTCAGGCAACAAGAATCCCAATGACAACAGTTCATAAAACTCTACTTGAATAATATCAAAACCTGAATGAGCCACCTGAGAAACATACTCCACATACCCCTGGTCTAGCGGCTGGAAACAAGAGCTGAACAAAGTACTCTTTCCCCGTACTAAATCCACAACTTCGCCCGTTTCATCCGTCCATATCTGTTGCCGGTTCATTTTACGGGTTACAGACGCATGTATCTTTTGCAGCCATTTATAATAAAAAGGATGTTTAATTTGGGTAATCTGACAGTTTTAGTTTTAGGAGTATAAATAAAGAAATCCACATTATCCCAAATTTTCTTCAATGACTCTACATCTTGCATACGTCTCCCTGTTTCAGGATAAAGCAATACAGATACGGCCATCTTATGACGCAGATATTCCACCATATTAAAGAAAGCTTGATTACCGCCCGAATCCAGCGGATAAGGAATGTACGGAATAATAAAAAGAATTTTCTTTCTCATACTAATTGAATTTAAACAATAGTCTAATGTCTAATTTAATTTTTAGTTTAATACAGCAAATGCTATGTAGTGTATAATGCAAAGATACAAGAAAGACTGCATACTAAAATGTTAATTATCGTTTCTTTTTAAAAGTTCAACAAAATTCCTGTTTTTTGAAAAAAAAACAAAGAAGCAACTTGTTTATTTACCTGTATAACATTACATTTGTAGAAATAAAACAAGAACTAACTTAACAATAAAGCATGAATGCACTTCCCTTGGTCAGTGTAGTGGTACCTAATTATAATTATAAACGATACCTCAATCTACGAATTCAGAGTATTCTGCAACAGACCTATCAGAATATCGAACTGATTTTACTTGATGATGCCTCAACAGACGGTAGCGAAGAGGTATTATCGGACTATCAAGACCATGCCAAAGTGAGCCATATTCTATTAAACGAACACAACACCGGAAATCCATTTAAACAATGGTTTAAAGGCATGCAATTAGCCAAAGGAAAATATATATGGATAGCCGAAGCCGATGACTTGTGTGAGCTTACTTTTTTAGAGAAAGTAGTTCCTTTAATGGAGAAATACCAACAAGCCGCCGTATGCTTTGCCGGTTCCAAGTATATTGATAAAGACGGTAATGTGCTGAGTTACGACATGAACAAATGGAAATCTGCCATACCTCCATACGCCGTATTCAATGGGAAGACTTATGCCGAACATAACCTTTACTGGCGCAGCTATATAGCCAATGCAAGCTCGGCCATTTTCAGAAAAAGCATGGTAAATGCCCAAAATATGGAACAATGCCTGCAAATGCGCTACAGCGGCGACTGGCTGTTCTGGTTTTATATGGCAATGCAAGGAGACATTATAGAAAGATATGAAGTACTGAACTACTTCAGACAACATAACCAGAAAGTTACCGTCAAAGCTGAAAACAACGGAGGGGGTAAGAGCGAAGATATTGAGATAGTACGCATTATGGAACAACACCTTACCCACCTGAGCAGATACAAACGGTGCATACGAAGGGGAATGCTTTACAACCGCATTGCCAAACTAAGCACAACAGACCGGGTAAAACTGCAATTATGGGAACTCCTCCGGCAGAAATTAAACGGAACGCGGAAAGACGGACGTCTGGAGCGCCTCAACCGGATAGCACGGCTATTCTGTCCTTTTGTTCTGACTATGAAAAGAGACCGCCTTACTCCTTCCCGAGAAATAGGATAAGAAACGGAAACTGCTTGCCCATATTTTCGGGCGGACTCACATGTCTGCCCCTAAAGTGAACAAATTGGCAGCCAATTTTACTTTTGGCATACCCTCTTTTGATATTTCTAAAATTCTGTTTACCTTTGTTGTCAATCATCCGGATTGATTCAAACAAATGCAAACTTTACTAAAACAAATGAAATATCTCCGTTCACTCATGCAGCAATCTGTAACAGCATGTAAGAATCAGGCTAAGCTTATCCAACAGTTTACTCTTTCTTTACTTTACTTATTAATCATACATATAGTTGCTTTACTTTTTTTCTTCCTGTTCCGGCTTGTCCTGTTCACCTCAATAGATTATCAGTTTCCTCCCGATATACAAAACAACTTTCTCATGCAAGCCACTGCATTTATAAAAGGGCTATGGTTTGACAATGTTATAGCTTGCTACATATTGCTGTTACCATTAGTCATTTTATGGATAACTGCTCTCTGCAACTATCACTCCAAGTGGGTATTCAGATTTATCTCTATCTTTTTCATTCTATTTTATTCACTGTCGTTCATTATTTCGGCAGCCAACATCCCTTATTTCTCCTATTTTTTTAAGACAATCAATTCTTCCATTTACAATTGGTTCGGATATGGAGCCACTACTGCCGGAATGGTATTGGGTGAGACATCGTTCTATTTCCCTATTTTTCTAGGACTGATATCTATTCTTCTGCTGTCAGGAAGTGTACTACGGTTATCTTCTTATTTCTATCATCTCATCAATTCGAAATCTACTTCCATCAGCCCGATAAACCGCCTATGTATATTCGCCGCCGGTGCTGTTTGTATAGGACTTTGTCTATTCGGAATACGGGGACGCATGGGATATAACCCCATCAGGGTAAGTCAAGCATACTATTGTACCGATCCATTCCTGAATCAGCTAGGGGTTAATCCTGTCTTTAATCTACTTACCAGCACACTGATGATAACCGTAAGGAAAACCGCTATCTTCACCTGATGCCGGAACAGGAGGCAATAACCAATATGCAAAGTATATTGCAAAGAAAAGGAATAGAAGGCATCTCCCCCATTGCACGTGAAGTGAAATGCGCAGCCGTCCCTACACAAAAGAATGTTGTTCTTATTTTCATGGAATCGATGTCGGCCAACTTGATGGAGCATTTCGGATCTACCAAAAAACTGACTCCTTTCCTAGACAGCCTTTATCTGGAATCTCTCAGTTTTTGACCATTTTTATTCAGCGGGCATACATACCAACCACGGAATGTATGCCACCCTCTACTCTTTCCCTGCCATCATGAAAAGGAATGCCATGAAAGGAGCAGTGTACCTGTCTATTCGGGATTGCCCACCGTATTAAAGGATAATGGCTATCGGAACCTGTTCTTCATGACGCACGAATCACAATACGATAATATGAACGCTTTTCTCCGCACTAACGGATTTGATGAAATATATGCACAAGAAAACTACCCAAAGGATAAAGTCGTTAACAGCTTTGGTGTACAAGACGATTTCCTATATCAATATGCCTTGCCCATTCTGAACAAAAGAGCAGAAGAAAGACAACCTTTCTTTACCGTATTGCTTTCTATCAGCAACCATCCCTCGTATGTGATACCTGACTATTTCAAACCACACAGCACAAAGCTTGAAGATCAGATTGTGGAATACGCGGACTGGGCCATCCGGCAATTCATGCAAGAAGCACGCAAACAACCTTGGTTTGAAAATACAATCTTTGTTTTGCTGGGTGACCATGGGAAATTGGTAGGAAGTCCGGACTGTGAAATACCACAATCCTACAACCATGTCCCACTAATGATTTACGGAAAAGGCATCAAGCCCGAAATCAGACAAGAGCCGGGCGGCCAGACTGATGTGGCACCGACTTTACTCGGACTGCTGAACATGAGTTATACCCAAAACGACTTCGGCATAAATTTGTTAACAGAACACGCCCGTATGTCTATTTCTCCGCCGATAATTTGATAGCGGCTACAGATACAACCCACCTATATATTTATTCTCCACATGACCGGCAGGAATTCAAATATAAGAAGCAAGGAAATGCCTTGCAACTTGTAACAGGGGAGGACAGTACATTCTACGTGATGAAAAAATACTGTTTCTCCACATTGCAGAGTGCGGAGTATCTGGTAAAAGAGCACAAGACTGTCAATAAAGCTACCGGACAATAAGGTGGGACGGGTTTCACCGCCTTGCCTTCCTTAACGGTCATACCCCAACTTCTCCTCGTTATAATCAGAGGCTATGTAGGTAGGACGGCCTTTGGTCTCCTTGAAAATGCGCCCCACGTACTCTCCTATAATTCCCAAAGAGAAAAGCTGGATGCCACCTAAAAAGAGCATGACAATGATCAAAGTGGGGAAGCCGGCCGTTTCATCACCATAAAGCACGGTCTTTATCAGAAAATAAATGGCATAAATAAAACTGGAGATTGAACAGAGCACTCCGCATACCGTGGCGATGCGCAAAGGGGCGATAGAGAAAGAGGTTATCCCTTCGACAGCCAGATTCAACAGCTTGAGAAAGTTCCAGGAGGAATGGCCCATCAGCCTGTCTCCGCGATCAAATTCAATGCTTTTCTTCTGATAGCCTATCCAGCAAAACAATCCTTTTGTATAACGCTCGCATTCGCGCAGACGACGCAACGTGAGCACACAACGACGGTCCAGAAGTCTGAAATCGCCACATTGGCAAAATATCAATACGGCTCATCCGCTGAAGTATACCATAAAAAGCCAGAGAGAACTGACGACGCAACCAGCTTTCCTCGCCACGGGTACGCCGTTTGGCATAAATGTCATCATATCCTTCTTCCCAATATTCCAGCATCTGGTCTACCAGTCCGGAGGGTCCTGCAAATCAGCATCCATCACAACGCAGCAATCGCCGGTGGCGTAATCAAAACCCGCCAGCATGGCTACCTCTTTACCAAAGTTACGCGAAAGGTTGACATAATTCACCCGCTTGTCCTGCTGCCTCAGCCGGCGGAGGCATTCCAGCGTAGTGTCGCTGCTGCCATCATTGACAAACAGGATTTCCCACTCATAAACGGCATTGCGGTTGACAAGCTCTATCAAACGTTGATACAGAGTGGGCAGCATCGCTTCCTCATTATATACCGGAATCAAAAGAGTCACTTTCTTCATATCATTCTTCACTATCATAAAGACTCCTCAAAGATATTACTTTTGTTTGAAAACAAACCTCACTAATAAAAAATTTACCGGAATGGCAATGAGAAACACTGGATGGGAGCCAACGGACGGGAAAAACCCAACCGCAGAAAGAGATTCAACAATCCGATATGTATCAGATAATTTGTCAGATGTGCCCCCCCGAAGCCAAAAGCTTTCTTCCAGGAA
>ENA-OQHP01000011-OQHP01000011.1-human-gut-metagenome-genome-assembly--contig:-NODE-11-length-62776-cov-3.129930_pt1 | contig 62776 bp, 61 predicted proteins | sample MGYA00242563_ERZ504717 | MGnify/ENA primary metagenome ERZ504717 (study PRJEB26092, sample SAMD00036212) | human gut metagenome | host: Homo sapiens | study: EMG produced TPA metagenomics assembly of... | reverse complement strand
AACAACCAGTACGTTTGCCTTACCTGCAATTTCTGATCCCGGGGCTTTGCTTGCACCGATGTGCGGAACCAAAGCTGCATCAGCTTGCAGTTCACCGTCAATCTTCAAATCGGGAGCCATTTCCTTAGCGATTGCCAAAGCTTCCACCACTTTATCTACCACTTCATGTTTGGCAGAACCCTTGGTTGAAAAACTTAACATAGCTACGCGAGGATCAATTCCGGCAACAGCTTGGCGGTCTGAGCGGTACAAACTGCAATTTGAGCCAGTTGGTTGGCATCCGGTACCGGGGTTACAGCAACGTCACCCATTACGATTACACCGTTATTTCCGTATTCGGGAGCATGAGTCAGCAACAGCATGGCACCGGATACGCAAGTGATACCCGGAGTAGTCTTGATAATCTGTAAAGCGGGACGAAGTACGTTACCTGTTGTGTTGCGTGCGCCGGCCAACTGTCCGTCGGCATCACCAGCTTGATAATGAGACATCCTAGATACAGCGGATCGACAACCAGTTTGCGGGCCTCTTCGATGGTCATACCTTTTTTCTTGCGGAGTTCGCACAGCAATTGTGCATACTCTTCTTTTTTCGGGTGGTCTGTGGGATCGATAATAGTGGCTTTACCGATGTTCCCTAACCCCCATTGTTTAGCCAGGCTCATGATTTCATCGGGGTTTCCCAATAAAATAAGGTCGGCAACACCGTCTGTCAATATTTGGTTGGCAGCTTTTAAAGTACGTTCTTCAGTTCCTTCCGGAAGAACAATGCGCTGTTTGTTTGCTTTCGCGCGCTCAACGATTTGAGAAATTAAATCCATGATAATATATTAATTATGTACGTTCTAAAGACGAGTGTTGTTTTTCACGATGCAAAATTAGCTAATTTGCAATATCTACATTGCAAAATCAATATTATTTTTGGTTTAAAGTATGCTAAAAGTGTATGTTATTGAACACCAAACGGGATGTTTCCTTAACTTTGCGCAGTTTTCAATAAGTATTTAATAAATTTATAAGGTATGATTCGTCAGTGCGCCATTTATTTGGCTGTTTGGCTTTGGGTGAATTGATTGTTTTTTGACGGGTATCAAGCTGCCGTCCAGTATTATAGGAATGCTGTTACTCACCCTTTTTCTCAAATTGGGTTGGATAAAACTGCAATGGGTGCAGGGGCTGTCCGATTTCTTGGTTGCTAATCTGGCTTTTTCTTCGTTCCGCCGGTGTGGCACTGATGCTTTATTTTGATGTCATTGAAGCACAGTTTTGGCCGATAGTAATTGCGACAGTGGTCAGTACGGTTTTGGTACTGGTCGTAACAGGATGGGTTCACCAATTAGTTAGAAAATCAAATGGAATATTTAGAAAATAAGTTCTTTTTGCTGGCATTCACCTTCGGGGTGTTTTTTGTCACGTGTCTTGCAGAAAAAGACTGGATGGGTGGTGTTAAACCCGATCCTGCTTACCATTGCCGTGTTGATTCTGTTTTTGAAATTTACCGGTATCAGTTATGAAACATATAATGAAGGAGGTCACCTGATTGAATTTTGGTTGAAACCAGCGGTGGTAGCGTTGGGCGTGCCACTTTATTTGCAGTTGGAGATGATAAAGAAACAGTTGCTTCCTATTGTCATTTCACAGTTGGCAGGTTGTTTGGTGGGATTGGTGGCCGTGGTGGTCATTGCCAAATTGCTGGGAGCCACTCCGGAGATTATTTGTTCATTGGCTCCTAAATCTGTGACTACTCCTATCGCTATGGAGGTTTCGAAAGCCACGGGAGGAATTCCGTCTTTGACGGCCGCTGTTGTGGTGGTAGTCGGTCTGTTCGGGGCGGTGTTCGGCTTCAAGGTACTTCGGTAGGTCATGTGGGGAGTCCTATTGCGCAAGGTCTTTCTATGGGTACGGCTACTCATGCGGTAGGTACTTCTACAGCAATGGAAATCAGTGGGAAATATGGAGCATACGCTAGTCTGGGATTGACTTTGAACGGAATTATGACAGCGATTTTCACACCGACAATTCTTAGATTATTAGGTGTGATTTAACAAAAAAGCTGTTATCTTTGTTATATATAGAAAATCATCACAGATTATAGAGGATTGATTTGATTTTCAATAGGTATGGTCATTGGGGTGAGCATTGCTTATAAAAAGTCTATCCGCATTTAGTAGTAACAGAGCATTCTTACAGCAGTCTGATAACTATTGTCACTTTGAATGAAATGAAGATTCTGTGATTTGTGGTGAGAAAACAAGCAACCATATTTTATGATAGAATTTAAAGATATAACTTTAGCGGATAAAGACTTGATACAGTCCTTTACCTTAGGCAGTTTGCGTCGTAATTGCGACTTGTCGTTTGCCAATCTGTGTAGTTGGATTTTCCTGTACCAGACTAAATATGCCGTGATGGATAATTACCTGTTGCTGCGTTTCTATGCGGGAGAAGAATTGGCCTACATGATGCCCGTCGGAACTGGAGATGTGAAACCAGTTCTTGAAGCATTGATAAAGGATGCTGAAGAGATGGGGGCAAAATTGCGTATGCTGGGGGTATGCGTGGGGATGAAAGCGGACATAGAGGCGGCGATGCCCGGACGTTTCACTTTTACAGAAGACCGGGATTACTTTGATTATATCTACTTGCGTACTGACCTGGCAACCTTGAAAGGAAAGAAGTTTCAAGCCAAACGTAATCATATCAACAAGTTCAAGAAGCAGTATCCTGATTATGAATACAAACCGTTGACTCCAGATCTGGTTCCCGAATGTTTGAAGCTGGAAGAGGAATGGTGTCGTGCCAATAACTGCGAGGAACAATTGGCATTGGGGGCAGAACGTAAGTCCATGACATATGCCTTGAACCATATGGAGGCGTTGGGTTTGACGGGCGGCGTGCTTCATGTCAACGGGAAGATTGCCGCTTTTACATACGGTGCTCCCATCAATCATGAAACATGGGATACTTGTGTTGAAAAGGCGGATACGGGAATAGAAGGGTCGTATGCATGATTAACTATGAATATGCAAATCATATCGACGAACAATATATATATGTAAACCGCGAGGAAGACCTTGGTCTGGAAGGTTTGCGCAAAGCAAAACTTTCTTATCAGCCCGTTATTTTACTCGAGAAATGTATAGCAGAGCTCAATGACTACAAAGGATGAAGTGAAAACATTATGGAAACTCTGCTTCAATGATAGCGATGAGTTTACCGACTTATATTTCAAGATGAGATATAAGGATGAAGTGAACAGGGTGATTCGTGAAGACGGAAAGATTATTTCCGCATTGCAGATGATACCTTATCCTATGACTTTTTGTGATGAGGTGATTTCTACTTCGTATATATCGGGTGCTTGTACGCATCCGGATTACAGGAAGCATGGAGCCATGAAACGCCTACTGAAGGAAACACATCGGTGTATGTATGAAGATGGAGTTTTGCTGGCTTCGTTGATTCCTGCAGAGGAATGGTTGTTCGGTTATTATGCCAGGTCGGGATATGCTCCAGTTTTTGGGTATGCGGTTGAGCAGGTAAGGGTAGACAGATTATGCCCTGCGCCCGGTTGCCGGATAGAAGTATGCGAATTTCCCGGTGTGGAACATTATCATTATTTTGATTCCCGTATGCATGGACGCAGGAGTTGCATTCAGCATCCTAAAGAAGATTTTCTGGTTATTATGGCCGATTTAAGACTGGGTAATGGCAAATTGCTGGTTGCCTGGGAAGCGGATAAAATAGTGGGGATGGCATTTACGGTAATGGGGGATGATACATTATATATAAAGGAATTGCTGGCAGATACGGATGCGGTGCAGGATACTTATTGTATGAAGCGGCCCATATATATAAGGTACAGCGTATGGATTATTTCATTCCGTCTCTGCCGATACTTTGTTTTTGGGGATGGCAAGAGTTATCCGTGCAGAGGAGTTGTTGAAGGTTTTCGCCCATAAGTATCCGGCATCCGAACTTTATATACATATTGAGGGAGATGAAGCGATTCAGGAGAATAACGGCTATTATACGGTACGGGATGGTTTCTGTTTTCGTGAGAGAGTACCGGAAAAAAATATCACACTTATACGTTGGATGGTTTTACCCGGTTGTTACTGGAAGCGGAGCATCCTTATATGAGTTTGATGCTGAATTGATCTTTATTACTGGTTGCCTAGGTTGAATTTCTATGTTTAAGATTGATAATCAGTGGAGTAAAAATCCGGATAGGTTATTAGTCTTCTTTTGTCAGAATACGTTCCAGCTCTTCGGCAGTCAGTCTGAGATGGAATTGTCCTTTATAAGCCACGGATATGCCACCTGTTTCTTCTGAAACGATAATGGCCAATGCATCTGTTTCCTGCGATACGCCCATGGCAGCCCGATGTCTTAATCCCAATTCTTTAGGGATATTCAAGTCGTGAGATACCGGGAGAATACAACCGGCTGCTTCTATCCGTTTATGGCGGATAATCATGGCTCCGTCATGTAATGGACTGTTTTTGAAGAAAATATTTTCTATCAGTCGTTGGTTCACATTGGCGTTGATAATTTCTCCTGTACGGATGATGTCATTCAGAGGTACACTTTTTTCGATGACAATCAGTGCCCCCACCTTCCCTTTGCTCATGCTCATACAGGCAAGTACAATCGGCATAATATCCGCTTTTTCCGTCTTTTCCTGCTTGTTTCCCGTCAGGAAGCGGAAACGTCCCAACTGTTTATGCGAGCCCAGTGTGACAAGGAACCGGCGTATATCATCCTGAAAAAGAATAATCAGGGCTAGGACACCTACACTGACTAATTTATCGAAGATAGACCCTAGCAGTTTCATTTCCAAAACCTGAGATACAATCAGCCAGATACCTATAAATACCAGGATACCGATGAAGATATTGATAGAACCCGAATCTTTCATCAGACGGTAAGTCTGATAAAGCAGATAGGCTACCAGCAGGATATCGATGAGGTCTTTTATACTAAAATCAATAAACATCTTTCTAGAATTAAAAATTGAAAATTAAGAATTAAAAGGCAGCAGAGTCTTTCATCTTCTGTACTATCTTCACGGTTTCTACAGCAGCTTTTACATCGTGCACTCTGAGAATATCCGCTCCTTTTAGTAGGGAAATGGTATCCAGCACTGTTGTTCCGTTCAAGCATCATCAGGGGTTCCGCCTAGTAGCTTGTAAATCATTGATTTACGTGATATGCCGACCAGTAACGGTAGTTCGAACAGGCTGAATTCTTCCAAATGATTCATCAACTGGTAATTATGTTCCACTGTTTTTCCGAAACCGAAACCAGGATCCAGAATAATATCTTTTACTCCTAAGTCGCGTAATTTCTGTACTTTTTCCGAGAAATAGAGAAAGACTTCTTTCAACAGATTGTCATAATGCGGATTCATTTGCATATTTTGCGGCGTGCCTTGCATATGCATAATAATATAAGGTACTCCCAGCCTGGCAATCATGTCGAACATCTGCGGGTCCATTTCTCCGGCGGCAATGTCATTGATGATTGCCACTCCGTACTCCTCTACACACATCTGGGCTACATCCGCACGGAAAGTGTCCACGGACACCACACAACCGGGATGATAGCGATTGATGATTTCCAGTCCGGTACGCAGACGGCGCATCTCTTCCTCGGGGCTGATGTGCTCGGCATTGGAACGTGAGGAATAGGCACCTATATCAATGATGGAAGCTCCTTCTTCTATTATTTGGGAGGTACGGTTGATAATATCTTTTTCCGTTTGCTGCCGGCTGCGGCATAGAAAGAATCGGGTGTCACATTCAGGATTCCCATTACTTGCGGATGGGAGAGATCCATCAGTTTCCCATTAACATTAATATATTTGACGGTTTTGGTTTCCATTGTTTACGGCTTGTCATTTAGGTCGTACAAAAGTACGCACAATTCTTGAGTTTTTGTTATTTCATGAACTATTTTTCAGTTATCTTTGTTGCAACTTAATTTAAAAGCAAAGCGAAAGATGGATATTTCAGCTTTATATAAGTGTTTTACGGAATGCGGCAAGGTAACTACCGACAGCCGTAACTGCCTGAGGGCTCTATGTTCATAGCTCTGAAAGGGGAAACATTCAATGGAAATGCATACGCGCTTCAGGCGCTGGAAAAAGGTTGCCAGTATGCCGTAGTAGATGAAAAAGAATATGCCGCCGATGGGCATCCGCGTATCTTGTTAGTAGACGATTGCTTGAAAGCATTGCAGGAACTGGCTAATTATCACCGGCATAAAATGGGTACCCGAATCATCGGCATCACGGGAACCAATGGGAAGACTACTACCAAGGAATTGATAGCCTCAGTGCTGCAAAAAAGATATGAAGTGCTTTATACACAGGGTAACTTGAATAACCATATCGGTGTTCCTCTGACTTTGCTGAGGCTGACTCCCGAGCATGAACTGGCTGTCATCGAGATGGGAGCGAACCATCCGGGTGAAATCAAGGCACTGACCCGTATTGTAGAACCGGATTACGGTATGATCACTAATGTGGGTAAGGCGCATTTGGAAGGCTTCGGGTCTTTTGAAGGGTCATCAAGACTAAAGGTGAGTTGTATGAGCATCTGCGTTACAATGGCAAGCATATTATTTTCATTGACAAGGACAATGAGTATCTCACAGCTATCTCTCAGGGTCTTACCCGTATTTGTTATGGTATGGAAGGAGGAGAGGGACTTTATATCAGCGGCAAGCTGGGCGCTTGTGCTCCGTTTCTTTCGTTTGAGTGGGAACACGAGGGACAGAAGTTCGAGGTGAATACCCACCTTATCGGCAGTTATAACATGAAGAATGCATTGGCAGCCATTACGGTAGGCCGGTTCTTCAGTGTACCGTCCCGGCAGATTTGTGAGGCACTGGAGGCGTATGTTCCTCATAATAACCGTTCGCAATTGACAGAAACCACGGATAATAACTGATAGTTGATGCATACAATGCGAATCCTACCAGTATGATGGCGGCTTTGGAGAATTTCCGGTTGATGAATGTCGCTCATAAAATGGTTATTCTGGGTGATATGAAAGAACTGGGAGAAACCAGTCATGAGGAACATCAGAAGATTGCGGATTATCTGGATGAATGTAAATTTGACCGGGTACTTTTGGCAGGAGAGGAGTTTGGCAAAGTGATTCCGTCCTTTGAACATTTTAAAGATGTGGTTGCATTGAAAGAGTCGTTGGAAAGATATAAGCCGAAAGGATATTATATTCTGATTAAAGGTTCCAACAGTATGAAGTTGAGCCAGCTTCAGGAAATATTATAGTTAACCGGTTGGCAGTTTCATTCACAGTAGGAGGATGAATGTGTCAAAAGTCCAAAGTAACTATTAAATGTGCTGTTTGCACTTGTATAGGTATATTGTCCCACCTGGTGGAACTGCCATTTCACAAAGGTGGAACTACGCTCTCACCAGGGTGAAATGCCCATTCCACCAGGTGGGATTTCTATATATGCTGCATGGAAACATGAATGGCAAAGATCCTTTGGGGAATGATCCTTCACATAGTCTGCCTCTATGGTAAATGTAATCATAGAATCTTTCTTCTTTATTATTTCTCTGAATTTTTCTTTAAAATAGATATAATAATCGGTTTTGACCGTTTTCTGACTCCTTCCTGCCGAATTATTATCCCGTGTTATTACAGAAATCAGTTACTTTTGCAATGTTATCAATAGAATTGCTATGAGGAACTTATTTCTACTAATCGCATTATGCTGTGTGGCTTTTTCTGTTCGTGCCCAACGTCTGGTTGAAGTGGGGAAAGGCTTTAGCAGTACTTCGGTAAATACTACTGTATTCCGTAATAACTCCATTGTGACGCATGGAAACACACAATACATTTCTTATTATGACGCTGAAGGATGGCTGATGTTAGGCAAACGCCGTCTGGGCACTGGGGAATGGATTTTGCACCGTACCCAATACAAAGGACATGTAAAAGATGCACATAACATTATCAGTATGATGGTGGACGGCGACGGCTATCTTCATCTTTCTTTTGACCACCACGGACATAAACTGAACTATTGCCGCAGCATTGCCCCCGATACACTTGTTTTGGGAGATAAAGAGCCGATGATAGGCAACGAAGAAGAAGATGTGACCTATCCTGAATTTCATTTGTTGGCTGATGGCGGTTTGCTTTTTGTATATCGCTCGGGCGCTTCCGGAAGAGGAAATATGGTAATGAACCGATATGATGTGAAATCCCGTAAGTGGGAGCGTGTGCAGGATGTCCTTGTAGATGGAGAAAACGAGCGGAATGCCTATTGGCAGTTGTATGTGGACCAATCAGGAACCATTCATCTTTCCTGGGTGTGGCGTGAAACCTGGCATGTGGAAACCAACCATGACTTATGCTACGCCCGTTCTTTTGACGGAGGTAGAACCTGGTATAAGACCAACGGACAGAAGTATGAGCTTCCTATCCGCCTGGGCAATGCCGAATATGCCTGCCGTATTCCTCAGAATGCCGAACTGATAAACCAGACCAGTATGAGTACGGATGCCGGAGGTCATCCGTACATCGCTACCTACTGGCGCAATCCCGATAGTGATGTTCCCCAATACCGCATCGTTTGGCATGATGGCGTGAACTGGCACAACCGACAGGTTTCCGAACGCAAGACCCCTTTCTCACTCAAAGGGGGAGGAACCAAGATGATTCCCATGTCCCGTCCCCGGATGGTGGTGGACAATGGAGAAGTGTACTATCTGTTCCGTGACCAGGAACGTGGAAGCAAAGTTTCCATGTACTATACCAAAGACATACAGTTTGGTGAATGGCACGTGAAAGACCTGACGGATTTTGCCGTAAATGCGTGGGAACCAGTCATGACACGGAGTTATGGAAAATGAAGAAGCAACTTCATATTTATGTACAGGATACCCGACAGGGAGATGGCGAGAAGCAGGTGGAAACAGAACCGCAAATGGTTTATGTGTTGGAGTTGTAAATAATGTGCTGATTTGCCAATGACCATGCGGCATATAGCGCAAGCACATTAACACATTAGTAAATTGGCAAATTGATAAATTATTAATATGATGAACAAATTATTGAAACAAACCCTTGTTTGTGCAGGTACCTTGCTGCTTTCCATGCAGGTTGCCGCCAAACCTTCTTCCGAAGCCAAGGAAGTACGGGGGATTATAGACAAGGTAAACACTTATTGGCAAACGCATAACAAGCCCGAAGTCCGTTCGTTTTGGGACAATGCCGCTTACCACACCGGAAACATGGAGGCATACTTTCTGACCGGTAATGAAAACTACCGTGCATATTCTGAAGCCTGGGCTATACACAATGAATGGAAGGGAGCTAAGGAAAAGGATAAGTCTAAATGGAAATACTCTTACGGTGAGAGTGATGAATATGTATTGTTCGGAGATTATCAGGTTTGTTTTCAGACATATATCGACCTTTATACTATTCTTCCGGACAACTATAAGATAGCCCGTGCCCGCGAAGTGATGGAGTATGAGATGAGTACACCCAATCATGATTACTGGTGGTGGAGCGATGGTCTGTATATGGTAATGCCTGTCATGACCAAACTGTATAAGGTGACGGGTAATCATCTCTATTTGGATAAATTGTATGAATATATTGTATATTCGGATAGTATCATGCTCGACCGGGAAACCGGCCTGTATTATCGGGATGCCAAATATGTTTATCCTAAACACAAGACTTCCAGCGGAAGAAGGACTTTTGGGCACGTGGTGACGGATGGGTGCTTGCCGGACTGGCGAAGGTGTTGAAAGATCTTCCCGCTGATTACGAGCATCGTTCTTTTTTCGTAAACAAGTATGTGAAACTGGCCGAAGCAGTCGCAGCCATCCAGCAACCGGAAGGCTATTGGACCCGTAGCATGATGGATCCCACTCATGCTCCGGGACCGGAAACCAGCGGAACGGCTTTCTTTACTTACGGTTTCCTTTGGGGAATCAATAATGGCTATCTGGATGAGGCTGTGTACAAACCGGTGATAGATAAAGCATGGAACTATTTGACAAAGACTGCTTTGCAGAAGAATGGCAAGATTGGTTACGTACAGCCGATTGGTGAGAAGGCCATTCCGGGACAAGTAGTCGATGCTGATTCTGAAGCTAATTTCGGGGTAGGTGCTTTTCTATTGGCTGCTTGTGAATATGTCCGTTATCTGGAAGCTCCTGAAAATCAGGATCGCGCCTACTGGTGCAATTTGCTTTATAAGATGGCAGCTCCCGTACTGAGCAATATGGCGGAAGGTAATCTGAAAAAGAATATGCTGGTAGAGGTGAGCCCTAATTGGGATGGACGTAACAAAGGGGTGACTTATATGGAAACCTTCGGACGCCTTATGGCAGGTGTCGCTCCCTGGCTGACACTTCCCGATGATGATACGGAAGAGGGACAGATGCGCAAGCAACTCCGTGAATGGGCATTGAAAAGCTATGCCAATGCGGTGGACCCTGCCAATCCCGATTATCTGTTGTGGAGAGGACACGGACAGGCCTTGGTGGATGCGGCATACGTGGCCGAAAGTTTTCTACGTGCTTACGACCAGCTTTGGATGCCTTTGGATGACACAACCAAGAAACGTTATTTTGAAGAATTTACCCAGTTGCGCCGTGTGGACCCGCCTTACACCAACTGGCTGCTGTTTTCTTCTACCATCGAGAGTTTCCTGGCAAAGGCAGGAGCGGAATGTGACGAATACCGTATCAATTCGGCTATCCGCAAGGTGGAGGAATGGTACACGGGAGATGGCTGGTATGCGGACGGCCCTTCTTTCGCTTTCGACTATTATAGCAGTTATGTCTTCCATCCCATGTATCTGGAAACGTTGCAGGGCATGAAGGATGCAGGGAAATACACTCGTATTCATTATAAAAAATATTATGACCGCGCCTTGAAACGTGCCAGGAAATTCAGCCTTGTACTGGAACGCTTGATTTCTCCTGAGGGTACTTTCCCGGTATTCGGCCGTTCCATTCCTTATCGTTTGGCCACTATGCAACCCTTGGCGCTGATGGCTTTGGTATCAGCAGTTGCCCGAAGGGGTGAGCAACGGACAGGCGCGTGCCGCACTGACTTCTGTGATGCACCGGATGTATGACAACACCGAGAACTTCAATGAGGCGGGATTCCTGACCATCGGTTTTGCAGGCCGTCAGCCAATGTGGCGGATTGGTACACCAATAACGGCAGTCTTTATATGACATCACTGGCATTCCTTCCGCTGGGGCTTCCTGCCGCACATCCGTTCTGGACAGATGCCGCACAACCTTGCACACAAGCCAAGGCATGGGGTGGACAGCCTTTCCCGAAAGACCATCACTGGAGTGATGATATACCCACTTGGGATTTATTCTGATTGCTTTTAAATCCGAACGTCGCAGATGATACGAAGTTGTTTTTATACTTATCCGTATCATCTGCGTTGTTCGTGTTTAAAAAATAAAAGCTTTGTGTCATCTGTATCTGAAAATGGCAAAAAGATAGTAGCTTTGCATCCATGAAAACAAAACTTCTCCCTATTCTGAGATATATAGTACTTGCATTGCTTCTTCTGTGCATTGTACTTTGCCGTTTTTTTCCCGTCATGGCCGAAGGGTATGCCTGTCATATCTATCCGTGGCTGTCGGCGGCGTTGTCCGCTATAGCTTCTGTTTTCCCTTTTTCCTTAGAGGAGGTGCTGGTGGTTGTAATCATTTTATGGATGATTATTTATCCTTTTCTTAAACGCCGGAAGAAGAAAAGCTGGAGATTCATTGTGGGCAGGGAAGTGGAGTTGCTGGCATGGGTCTATATCTGGTTTTATCTGGGATGGGGCTTGAATTATTTCCGTTACGATATTTACCGGCGGATGGAGGTGGAGCCTGCCGGTTACGATGAACAGGCATTCCATCGTTTCCTTGTTTCCTATACAGATAGTCTGAATCAGTCCTATACGGCTGAGGTGAAAACGGACCCTGAAAGGATGCGGCAGGAGATCAAGGAGATTTACCGGCAGGTTCCGTCTATGTATGGCTTGGCTCTTCCCCGGGATTATCAGCATCCCAAGCAGGTGTGGTTTAATCCGCTTTATTCGGGTGTGGGGGTATTGGGATATATGGGACCTTTTTTTTGCGGAGTCGCAATTGAATGAAGAATTGCTTCCTGTACAATTGCCATTTACGTATGCCCATGAACTGTCTCACCTGTTGGGGGTAAGTAATGAGGCGGAAGCGAATTATTGGGCTTACAGGGTTTGTCGCTCTTCAAAGCGGCCGGCGGTGCGTTATAGTGCCTATTTCGGTCTGTTGCCCTATGTGCTGGTCAATGCATCTTCTGTGTTGACGGAAGAGGAATTTCGTGAATGGATTAAGACGATCCGTCCCGAAGTGGTGAAGGATTATGAATATAAACGTATGTATTGGAATGAGCGTTATAGTACCCTGTTGGGTGAAATGCAGAATAAAATTTATAACCTGTTTTTAAAGGGTAACAACATTCCTTCCGGTAGAAAGAATTATGCGGAAGTGATCGGGATACTGCTTTCTTTGGAAGAAAAATAGAAACAGAATGTTCAGGCTGGACTTGAATTCGATTGTGACAGTTATAACTTGATCCAAGAGTTCTACAACAAACGAGCTTTATATTGTTGCTCCACTGCTACCACTTTTCATCGGCATTTCAGCAGGAAGGGTGGTAGCAGTGGCAGCAGAAATATAAAACTCTAAAGAAGAACTGCTCAGGATGATACCAAGCAATGATCAGAATCCGCCAGGGAGTCTACTGTTTCTGTTTCACATAATCCGAAGGCGACATTCCGTATTCGTCCTTGAAACATTGGCGGAAATAGGCCACACTGCTGAATCCTATCATATAGGCTATTTCTGAAATAGTATATTGTCCGGACATCAGCAGTTCCACTCCCTTGTGCATTTTTACCTTACGGATAAATTCGTTGGCGGACATATCTGTCAGTCCTTTTATCTTGCGGTAAAGGGTAGAGTGACTCATGCACATCTTGTCGGCAATGAAAGCGATATCCATCTTTTCCATTTCCAGATTCTCTTCGATTATTTGCGTGATTTTCTGCAAGAATTCATTATCCAGTTTGTTTAACGAACTCACGGCACTTTCCTGTTTGGGCTGTATATCGGCCAGTGCCAGCAAAGAGGCTATTTTCTTACGGGTTTCCAACAGATTGTTGATGCGACTGTGCAACAGCTTGGCACTGAACGGTTTGGTAAGATAGGAATCTGCTCCGGATGCATATCCTTCTTCCTTGTCTTGTAAAGAATCTTTAGCCGTCAGTAAGATTACAGGGATATGGCTGGTGCGCATATCCTCTTTTATTCGCTTGCAAAGTTCGATACCGTCCATGACCGGCATCATGATATCACTGACAATGATGTTGGGAATTCGTGCCTGTGCCAGTTCCCAGCCTTCTTTACCATCCTTGGCAGTGATTACTTCATAGATATCTGTAAAAGAGCTCCGGATATATTCCCGTATGTCTGTATTGTCCTCTACCACCAGTACAATGGATGATTTTCGGTTGGTGTATCGGTAATGGTGGTTTCCTCTGCATCCATCGGCTTCTTTTCCATATCATGTTGGGCATGGATAGCGTTGGGATACGTATTCTCGGTGAGCAGGCGCAGCGTGAATGTGGTTCCCGTATCCACTGTGCTTTCTACTTTCAGGATTCCTTCGTGTAACTCACTCAAACCTTTGACCAGAGCGAGCCCGATTCCCGAACCCGATGCCTGATATTTGCTTTTTGCCTGATAATAGCGATCGAAAATGTGTGGTAACGCTTCGGCGTCAATGCCATGACCGGTATCACTGACACTGATTTCCGTGTATTTTATCTGGTTCTCTTCTACTGAACGGAGTGATAAGGTGATATCTCCCTCGGAAGTATATTTGGCAGCATTGCTCATCAGGTTGTCCAGTATGATGGTGATCATGTCCGCGTCATAGAAGATTTCCGTATCTTCTGTTTCGATATGAATATGATAATTTACTTTGTTATTGGGATTCAGCTCTTTGTAACGTAATCCCACTTCCTGTACCAATTGTCCCAGATCTCCCTTGGCCACAGATAATTTACGGTTCTGGGTCTCGGTCTTGCGGAATTCCAGTATGCGGTTTATCAGATTCAGCAGACGGGTGGCGCTATCATGAATGATGCTGATTTTGTTGGCGTGTTTGGGAGACAGGGTGGCATCACTCAACAGGTCTTCCAATGGACCTAGAATCAGCGTGAGCGGAGTACGCAGTTCATGGGTGATGTTGGTGTAGAAGCGCAGGCGTTCTTCATTCAGTTCTTGTTTGTTCAGATTTTGCTTGCGCTCCACTTCCAGTGAACTCTCTAAGTCCAGTTTGCGTTTATAAAAACGTGACACTCCGTAAATGATCAGTATTATCAGCAAGGCGTAAATTAGTTTAGCATACCAGCTCAACCAGAATGGAGGGGTGATGCGGATATGCAGTGTAGCTTCGTCCTTTTCCCATTCCTGATTCCTTAAACGTGTTTTTACTTTAAAGGTATAATGTCCGGGTGGAATATTTCTGAAAATGATTTGCTTTTCGCCTTGTGTGTTGTACCAAGTGTTTTCCAATCCTTCCAGAATGTAAGAAAACTCTACTTGTGAGCTGATGGCATAGTCTAGTACATTGAATGAAATCTTGAATGTATTTTGATTATAGGGGAGCTGTATGTTGGCATCGGTGAGAGGAAGGGGATGCTCTGTATCTTTGCTTTCTGTCTGTTTGTCGTAAATAGAAAATTGTGTGATGGTGACCGGTGCCGGTTTACGGATAGAGTTGACTTCACCGGGAGTAAGTAACAGGCTCCGCCTTGTGAACCGAAATAGAGGATTCCGTCAGTGGAAATGCAGGTAGATCCGTCCATAAAGTCTCCCATGGGTACTCCGTCATAGTGGTTGTAATTGTAGAAAGTCTTTGTCTTTTCGTCCAATCGTGAAATACCGGCATTGGTACTGAGCCAGATGGTTCCGTCATGGTCTTCCTGTATGGCGCGTATCATTGGTGTTTTGCAGTCCTTCTTTCGTCCCATAATGGAATAATCTTCCAGATGGCTGGCATCTCGGAAAACCAGGATTCCGTCATTGGTTCCTACCCAGATTCGTTTACGCGAATCCTCCATCAAATAATTGACGGAGCGTATGGGGAAACTTTGCTCTGTTGTCAGTTCCTGGAACAGTTGTCCTTTGTCATCGAACAGAAACAATCCTTTGGCTCCTATCCATAGTTTGCCGTTCTTGTCCCTTAGGATGCTTCTTATTCCTTTATTGGTCAATAGTCTGTTAATTTTATCTTCTTGTGTCAGCTCCCGGTTGTAGGCGGAATAAAGTCCACTTTGGGTACCTATCCATATTTTTCCGTCTGTATCTTCGTAGAAGCATAGGATGTCCAGGCTTCCATCTTTATCATCTCCGATACAGGTTATGCGTTTGGTGTCAGGATGATAGATGGCTACACCATGTTTGTGGGTACCCAGCCACAAGTCGCCATGTTTGTCCTGATGGATGACGCTGATATGTGTTTGTTTGTTTAGACGACATTGGTTTAGGGGGATGATTTCTATTTCTTTCCCTTCTTTGTAAATACCTAATTCGCCTTCTCCACCCAACCATATTTGTCGGTTGTTGTCTGCCCATAGCCCCCAGACTTGTTTGTTGCAGTTATGACCATACTTTTCTGTTTTGTAAGTGATGGTATTGAACAGGGGTTGGGTATGACTGATAAAGTCAATTCCTCCCCGATAGTTGCTATCCATATGTTGCCGAAAGAATCCTGTATGATGCTTTGTGCATTGGGACTAGACAAACCGTGTCCGTCATTGCTGGCTGTGATACGGGTAAAGATGGCTTGTGCTGGAGGGGTGAACGTATTCTCGAGTAGGTTGAAGATGCTGACCCCGCCCAGATAGGTGGAAATCCATAACGTGCCGTCATTCATTTGTTTGATATCGGCTACTTGGTTACCTAACAGGGAGTGTTCATTATCCTCCATCTGTCTGAAAGTGGTGAAACTTTCTTTTTGAGGGTTGAATAGTACTAGTCCGTTATTGGTGCCTAACCAGATATTATGGCTTTTATCCTTATAAATGACGTTTACGCTGTTGTCGGGCAGACTATTTTGATTTCCGGGGATATGCCGATAGTTCTTGCAAAGTTGTTTTTTATTGAATGATACTCAACCCTTTGTCACTGTGGCCGATGTATAGGTTACCGTTTCCGTCATCGACAGCTGTCTGGAAAGGGCCTTTTAATCCCAGTACCGTCTGTGGGTATAGCAGGTGGTGTCTTGTGCAGACCAATGTATAACTCCTGCAGTATGATGGGTAATCCATATACCGGAGTCGGTAGCAGCGGTCAGCCCCGTGATGTTTTTGTCCAAGTGACTTAGCGGAGTGGCATGGGGCATCATGCTTCCGGTAGGATAGTCAAAATAAAATAGCCCTTGATCAGTTCCAACCCATACGTTATCATTCGTGGGGTCGGCTAGCAGACTGTTGATCCAGTTTTGCTCTGTCTTATGATTGTCTTGTCCATAAAGAATGAATTTTTGTCCGTCGAACCGGTTGAGTCCTGATGAGGTCGCTACCCAGATATATCCTTTTTGGTCTTGGATAATTTTTTGTGTGTAGTTGCTGGATAGTCCGTCTTCCATTCCCAGGCGTTTAATGGTATAGGGCTGCGCTGATATTTTCTCAAGGCTTGAAAGTGAGACGATAAAAAATAAAGTAATAATGAACGATATGTTTTTCATGAGGATATTAATTTGTGTATGGCAAAATTAGCATAAATCTTTGATATGACATGCTGACGGAGGGTTAAGAATTCGGCAATAGGCTATTAAAAACTCGTTATGAACGATTTTTCTATGTTTCGTGAACGGTTTTTATTCATTTGTGTTTGATAACACCTTTTATATTTGCAGAAGAAAAATAAACCCGTTTGATGCTTATGAAGACATAAAGTTAACCAATTTTATCGAAGAGGATGTCTTTTAGGAAAAAAATCTTCTAGTGATAAAGTGAATAATTAATCACCTTGTAATAATCTAATAAAAGAAAAACGATGAAATCAAACTCGTTCTTAAAAAATCGAAAGGCTTTGACAGCCTTATTGCTTTGCACAGGTTTCGTTGCGACTCAGCCGTTCAGTGTGATGGCCGAAGAAATTGTAACTGCCGTACAAACTGTCCAGCAACAGAAACAATCCGTATCAGGTACGATTAAAGATCCGGTAGGGGAACCGGTTATTGGTGCCAGTATTTTAGAGAAAGGTACTACCAATGGTACAATTACTGATTTCGATGGTAATTTTACATTGAATGTGGCTCCAGGAGCTACATTGGTTATTTCTTATATAGGATATAAGAATCAAGAGATGAAAGTTATTCCGGGAAAATCACTTAACATTATTTTGCAAGAGGATACAGAAACGTTGGAGGAAGTGGTGGTAGTCGGTTATGGTGTGCAGAAGAAATCAGATGTGACCGGTTCTGTTACTTCAGTAGGGAAGGAGCGTCTGGGAAAACTTCCGGTGACGAATGTATTACAAGCTGTTCAAGGTGCGGCGGCAGGTGTTACTATTACACAAACATCTTCCATTCCGGGCGATGCACCGGATGCTTTGGTGCGTGGTCAGAATTCCATCAATGCTAATTCCGGGCCATATATTGTTGTGGACGGTGTGCCTATCAGCAAGTCGGGAGGTACATTGAATGATATCAATCCGAATGATATTGAATCCATGGAAATTTTGAAGGATGCTTCGGCCACTGCCATTTATGGTACAAACGGTGCGAATGGTGTTATTTTGATTACTACTAAGCGTGGTACTTCCGGCAAGCCGACTATTCGTTATAACGGATATTTCGGAGTGGAGGATTTTTCTCATAAACTAGATTTCTGTGATGGTGCGCAAATCACTCAACGTTATAGAGATTATGTGTCACAGAACCCCGGAGAAACCATGTACAATGATTATGTGAAGAATGCATACGAAGCGGAAAATCAGGCCAATGGTATAGAGAATGATTGGATTGATGCTGTATCGCAAACTGGTATCATCCAAGACCATAACGTAAGTATCGGCGGTGGGGCGGATAATGTGAAGTATTACGTTTCTGCCGACTATATGAGTCAGAAAGGTGTGTTGAAAGGGTTCAACTACAAACGTTACTCTATTCGTACGAATATTGATATGAATGTGACTGATTATATGAAGGTGGGAACTAATTCCTATATAGTATCTCATAACCGTGACGGTGGACGTGTTAACTTTCTGATGGCTGAGGCTATGTCTCCTTATGCAAAAATGTATGAAGAAGACGGCAGCTATTGCATTAATCCGATGTACAGTGAAACTTTGTTTACCAATCCGTTGATGTGGACTACTACTAATCCCGAGCGTCGTCAGTGAATATCAATATAAACGGTTATGCCGAGATTGATTTCGGAAGTTGATTTCTCCTCTTAAAGGATTGACCTATAAATTCAATGGTGGTTATGCATATATGCCCAAACGTTATAATAATTATGAAGGTAAGTCGGTGAATAATAAGACCGGTTATGCTGAAATAAAGAATGAAGAAACACAAAGTTATACCATAGAGAATATCCTTGCTTATAATCGTGATTTAGGAAAGCATCATTTGGATTTGACAGCTTTGTATGCCGCTTCACGTAAGAAATATCAACGTTCGCAAGCTATGGCCAGCAAATTTATTAATGACGACCAGCAGTGGCATAACATGGGTAGTGCGGAAACACCTAGCGTAGCTTCATATACCGACCTTTATACTACTGTTTCACAAATGGGACGAATTAATTATTCTTATGACAGCCGTTACTTGTTTACATTTACAGTGCGTCGGGACGGTTCTTCTGTTTTCGGTGATAATAACAAATACGGTGTATTCCCTTCTGTCGCTTTAGGTTGGAATATTGCCCGTGAATCATTTATGGAATCTTCCAGTAATTGGTTGAACACATTAAAGCTGCGTGCGTCTTATGGTAAAGCGGGTAATGAGGCCATCGGAGTATATCAGTCACGTGTGAAGATGGATTCAGGCATGTTGGCTTTAGGCGGAGCTTCGAATGCAGGTTTATGGCCCAATGATTTGATGGGGAATGCGGATCTGACTTGGGAAACCACAAAGAGTTTCAATGTCGGTCTGGACTTCGGACTTTGGAATAACCGTTTGACAGGTAATATTGATGTCTATTTCTCAAAGACCAACGATTTGCTTCTGAAACGTAATTTACCTAAAGTAACTGGTTACAATACCGTGTACTCCAATATGGGTGAAACAGCTAATAAAGGTGTGGAATTGACACTGAATTCCCGTAATATTGTTTCAGGCGATTTTACCTGGAGTTCCAATTTGGTATTTTCATGGAATAAGAATGAGATAAAAGACCTTTATGGAGACGGACAGAACGACTTGGGTAACCGTTGGTTCCTTGGACATCCGATAGGCGTGATTTATGATTATACAATGGTTGGAATCTGGCAGGAAGATGAGATAGCCCGTGGCGACCATTTGAATTGGGACCCGATTGCAGAAGCTGGTGATGTGAAGTTGGCGGATATCAGTGGCCCTGACGGAGTACCTGATGGCAAGATTGATGACAATGACCGTACCATCAAAGGGCAGACAACACCGAAATGGATTGGTGGTCTGACGAATACGTTCACTTATAAGGATTTTACATTGAGTATCTTTATCCAGACTACACAAGGATTGAAAAAGAACAATTCATTGATCGGTATGGCAGGTGATGAAATGGGACGTCGTAATACCACTACTGAAATAGGTTATTGGACTCCGGAAAACAAGAGTAACGAATGGCGTTCATTGCGTAAGAACTCAAACAAACATGGATATGGTTTCCCTTGTGATGCCAGTTATACACGTATCAAAGACATCACATTAAGTTATACTTTCCCACAGCGCATGATTCAGAAGATGGGTATCGGTGGTTTGCAGCTTTATGTGAGCGGACGTAACCTGTTTACTTTCACGGATTGGGTAGGTTGGGATCCTGAAGCTCGTCAGGTAGCTCGTGGTAATAGTTCATGGGATAGTACAAGAGGTGAAACTGTATATGACAGCAGTAACTACCCGATGACTAAGAGTTGTGTATTTGGAGTTAATTTAACATTCTAAAAAACAAAGAACTATGAAATTTAGAAATATATTATTAACAACTTTTGCTGCATCGGCATTTGTTATTGGAACTACATCATGCAGCGATAGTTTTCTGGATGAGAAAATGTACTCTAGTTATGGTCCGGAAGTATCAGATGTAAATGCGAAATTGGTAGGTCTGCACCGTCAATATGCTGCTATATGGGGAATGTCCAGTCAGCAGGGATTTGTAGGATGCTGGCAGGTAGGTACGGATGTAGGTGCTCCCGGTGACACTCAGGGGGTAGAGGTTCCTTTTTACAGATATCAGGAATTGAATGCAGAGAATGCAGGGGTAAGTTTCCTTTGGGAAAATTATATGAGCTCATTAATAGTGCGAATCAGATTATCGCTTCACAAGCTGAAGGCGGTGATGCGGCGGCAACAGCCGAAGCCATGTTTTTTCGTGCTTATGCATACAATATGTTGGTGACATTATGGGGAGATGTACCTTTAGTGACAGAATCTACTAGTATTCCGCGTACAGATTATACCCGTAATGCGGTTGCCGAGGTGGATGGAGTCATTGATTCTGACTTGGTTTATGCCATGTCTAATCTTCCGGTAGTGGGAGCTGCCAAAAATGAAAGCCGTATAAATCAGGACATGGCAAGACAGTTGGCAGGAGAAGCCTATCTTCGGATGGGTATGCGTGATGCTTCCTATTTCAAGAAGGCGGAAGATGCGGTGACGCCTATTATAACAGGTGGTAAATATGAACTGATTTCAGCAAGATATGGTAAATATGCGGCCGAGCCGGGTGATTATTATCATGATATGTTCCGTTGGGGGAATCAGCGTCGTTCACAGGGGAATATGGAGGCTATCTGGACTTTCGAAATGGAGTATAACCGTGATGTGAATGGCGGTACAATTGATAATCCGCAACAACGTCGTAACTGGGTTCCTGCTTTCCATAAACTGGATGGTATGGTGAATGCGGATTCCATAGGCGGTCGTGGTAATGGCCGTTTGCGTATCAGCAATTTTGTGAAATACGGATTGTATGAGAAAGGTGATATCCGTAATTCTAATTATAATATCCGTCGTGTAATGTGGTATAACAAGCCCGGTTTTTCAAAAGAAGTTGGTATTGATGCTAAAGGGTTCTTGGTGGATAAAGACAAAGGTATAAGAAATGTGACATTAAAAACGGGCGACCAGGTCATCCCTCACGAGGGAGATTCATTGAACGTATTTTATCCTCATCCACTAAATGGGGGGCTTATGATGAAACCGATGATTTTGGTTATGCTGTAGTGAAGGACTGGCCTGTGATGCGTTTGGGAGAAACTTACTTGCTCCGTGCAGAGGCTCGTTTCCGTCAGGGGAATACACAGGGGGCGGCTGATGACATCAATGTGTTGCGCGACCGTGCCTTTAAAGACTATCGTGCGGTGGCTCCGGGTGCTGGTAAAGTAACGGCTGATCAGATTGACATTGACTTCATTTTGGATGAACGTGCCCGTGAATTGATTAGTGAGGAGAACCGTCGTATGACTTTAGTCCGGACCAATACGTTGGCCGAACGTATCAAACTGAATGGGGATATGAACCTGCCGCACCAAGCAATAAGGTGATTACAGGTTTTGATGCCAATATCCATACACTGCTTCCGATACCTCTCACCGAGATTCAATTGAACAAAGACGGAGATTTGAAACAGAATCCGGGTTATTGATTCTGTCGGATATAAGTAAGAAGATAGATATATAAAATATTGAAAGAGCATGAAGGGCATATCTCTTAAAGAGAGTGCCCTTATTTTATTTCCTCTAGTTTGGTAAATCCGACGTGATTTATTTCTTTAGAAAGAATAAAAAGCGGCTTTTGGCTGATTTCTGTCCTATTTTGCACGAATTATACCCCCTTTTTTATTAGCAGAATATGTATTTTTGAGGAATAAAAAACAGCTGTATCGGGTTGGAACTCGATGACAGGTAATGAATAACCCCATAAAATACTATGATGCGACTTTTATTATCTCTTTTATTGCTTTTGTCATTTTTGCAGATGAATGCACAGACTTATCCTAAAGTGATTCTTCCGGGTGATTATCCTGACCCTTCCATTATGCGTGACGGCAAGGATTACTACATGACTCATTCTCCTTTCTATTACGCTCCCGGATTCTTAATCTGGCACTCGCAGGATTTAATGAACTGGGAGCCGTTATGTCGTGTCATGCCTCAATATGAAGGCTCTGCATGGCACTGATTTGTTGAAATACAAAGATACTTATTATATTTATTATCCTGCCGCAGGAACCAATTGGGTGATGTGGGCGAAAGATATTCGTGGGCCGTGGAGTCTTCCCGTAGACTTGAAGGTAGGAGGAATTGACCCTGGTCATGTCGTGGATAGGGAGGGAAATCGCTATCTTTATGTGGATAAAGGGGAGGTGATCCGGTTAACAGAAGACGGACTTGCTACCGTTGGGGAGAAGAAGAAAGTATATGACGGATGGAAATATCCTGATCATTGGGATACGGAATGCATGTGTCTGGAGTCCCCGAAACTGAATGAACACAATGGCTACTATTATCTCACTTCTGCTCAAGGAGGAACCGCAGGACCCGCAACCAGCCACATGGTTGTATCAGCCCGTTCAAAAAGTGTGACCGGCCCCTGGGAGAATTCACCTTACAATCCCATTGTGCATACATATAGTGCAACGGATAGTTGGTGGTCTAAAGGCCACGGCACGTTGATAGATGATGTGAACGGCAACTGGTGGATTGTTTATCATGCATATGCCAATGGCTATCATACATTAGGACGCTCCACCTTGATTGAACCGATAGAATGGACGGAAGACGGCTGGTATCGTACCGTATCTGCCGCTACCCCTGTCACTCCGGAGCAGGAAATCAAACATGGATTGGAACTGTCCGATGATTTCAAAGGTCCTCAATTGGGACTTCAGTGGACTTTTTGGAAAGAATATGCTCCCAAATCCCTGACTTTCAAGGAGGATATCTTATGGATGAAGGCCAAAGGTCGGACTCCTGCCGACGGACGGGTGTTGTTGACCACCGCTGAAGACAAAAATTACGAAACACAAGTGGAAATCCGGACAGGGAATGGAAATGTGGCCGGGCTTATCCTGTATTATAATGAAAAGGCTTATGCCGGAGTCGTTTCCGATGGAAAGAGATTCTATATTTACCGGAATGCGGAGCACAAGACGGAACTTCCCAATCGTATTGGGAAACATTTCTTTGCCAGACTGCACAATTGCGGTAACCGTCTGTCCGTCGAGGTGAGTAAAGACGGGGAAGAATGGACTGTCCTTGCCAGTGATATGGATGTTTCCTCCTTGCATCACAATAATTATGGTGGTTTTTATGCTTTGCGTGTTGGTCTGTTTTCCGCTGGAAAAGGAAGTTCGGGTTTCAGCCGCTTCCGTTATCGGAATGCAGTTCCGCGAGAGAAAGATATGAGCGCCTATCTGATGGTCTTCCACAAAGACGAGGACCATGGACTTCACATGGCAATCAGTCCCGACGGCTACACTTTTACCGCCTTGAACGAAGGAAAGCCCGTCATAGCCGGAGATACGATAGCTGAACAGAAAGGTATCCGCGATCCGCATATCTTCCGTGGTCCGGATGGAGCATTCTATCTGTCGATGACCGATTTGCATATTTATGCGCAGCGTGACGGATATCGTGATACAGAATGGGAACGCGATGGAAAAGAGTACGGATGGGGTAACAACCGGGGGCTGGTATTGATGAAATCTTGGGATCTGATTCACTGGAAGCGTACTAATCTGCGCTTTGACAAATTATCTGCTGCTTACAGTGAGGTAGGTTGCGCTTGGGCTCCTGAAGTGACCTATGATGATAAAAAAGGAAGTTGATGATGTATTTCACCATGCGCTTTAAGAATGAAGCGAACAAACTTTATTATGTATATGTCAATGACGACTTTGATAAGTTGGAAACTTACCTCAGCTTCTTTTTCAATATCCCGATGAGAAGATTTCTGCTATCGATGCGGATATTACCCGTATAGAAGATAAATATCACATGTTTTACGTTTCGCACGATGGGGCGCCGGTATCAAGCAGGCTGTTTCGGATAGGGTAAACAGTGATTACGAGTATAATGCCCGTTGGTATGATCCTGAACCCACGGCGTGCGAAGCTCCGAACTTGTGGAAACGCATTGGTGAGGATAGATGGGTGTTGATGTATGATGTGTACGGGCAGAAGGTTCATAATTTCGGATTCAGTGAAACTTCCGACTTCGTACATTTCACTCCTTTGGGACAGTTTAACCAAGGAGTGATGAGGACTACTAACTTTACTTCTCCCAAACATGGGGCAATCATTCATCTTACCCGCCAGGAAGCGGAACGCCTGGCAGAACATTGGGGGATGTCTTACGATGCTTTGCTTCCATCTGAATAAGAAACATTTATATAAAATAATTCATGATGAGTAAACTGAGAAACAGCTTGTGTGAGTTGTGCACAGCTTTGATTTTCTTTTGCGGATGCAGCAATGAACCGTTGCAACCCATTCGTTCAGGTGAGATATGGCCTGATAACAACGGAGAGCATATCAATGCCCATGGGGGCGGAGTAATGTACCATGATGGAACATACTATTGGTTCGGTGAGAATAAATGCGATACTACCAGCAGTGCCATGGTGGGAGTAATGTGCTATTCTTCTCGGAATCTTACTGACTGGAAGAACGAAGGCGTAGCGCTTTCTGTTGTTGATAACGACAGCAGCGACATAGCGCGTGGATGTATATTGGAACGTCCTAAAGTGATATATAATGCGAAAACAGGGAAGTTTGTGATGTGGTTCCATCTGGAATTGAAAGGAAAAGGTTATGCAGCCGCCCGTGCCGGGGTAGCAGTCAGTGATACTCCTGCCGGTCCTTACCGTTTCATCCGTTCGGGACGTGTCAATGCTGGTAAGCTGCCTGTTGATATGGACGGACAGGCTGTTGCAGTGCTGGATACTCTGAATGCCAAGAATTATGAAAAATGGTGGACTCCCGAATGGACGGATGCTGTGAACAAAGGCTTGATAGTAAAGCGTGATTTGGATGGCGGACAGATGTCTCGCGATATGACTCTTTATGTAGATGAGGATGGTAAAGCCTACCATATTTACTCTTCCGAAGAAAACCTCACACTCCAAATAGCGGAATTGAGCGATGACTATCTTTCACACACAGGGAATTATGTGCGTGTGGCTCCGGCAGGACACAATGAGGCACCTGCTATCTTCAAAAAGACGGAACCTACTGGATGATCACTTCCGGTTGTACCGGTTGGGCTCCCAATGAGGCTCGTATGTTCTCGTCTTCTTCCATCTTCGGACCGTGGTCTCAGCATCCCAACCCTTGTGTGGACCTAAGTCGGAACTTACGTTTGGCGGACAGAGCACTTATATTCTGAAAGTGGGGGGAAGAAAGACGCCTTTATATTTATGGCGGATATCTGGCGTCCGGAGCATCCCAGTGATGCCCGTTACATTTGGTTACCTGTTCAATTCAAGGAAGGAATTCCATACGTGGAGTGGATGGACAACTGGACACTGGATTTCTTTCAGTAATCCCTGTTGAAAATAGTCTGAAGGATGGAAAATAGTGCAATAGTCTGTTCTTGACTGATTATTGCATCCATCTTGCTCGATTTTACCCCTATGGTTGTCAATCAGATTTTTTATCTTTGCTATCGGTAAAAAGAGATAATAGGTATTAAAGATAGGTTTTTAGGAAGAAGGTTAACATACTGTGATGTGATAATAGAATTTTAGGTTAGGTTAAGTTAGAATTGAAGGCATATTTCGTGAGGAAATGTGCCTTTCTGTTTTCATTACCTTTCTAGGTTCGTATATTTGTAATGTCGAATTTGTGAAACTTAAAATAGAATATGCATGAAAAAGATTGGATTGTTTTTGTTGTTAGGTTTTTCTCTTTCGTGGCTGGTGTCTGCTTGCCAAGAACGTCAGCAGGAAAGACGGAAGGAAGTGCCTTTGGATTCTATTGTACTGAGTGACCCTTGCATTTTGGCAGACAGGAAGACGGCTATGTATTATATGACCGGAACCGGCGGTATGCTTTGGAAAAGCAAGGATTTGAAACTTTGGGAAGGACCGTTTCATGTGGCAAAGACTGATTCCGGTTCGTGGATGGGACCGAAACCAATGATTTGGGCTGCCGAGTTACATCCGTATAAGGGCAAGTATTATTATTTTGCCACTTTCACCAATCAGGCGGTGAAGATTGATACGGTACAAGGGAATGTAATAGAGCGCCGTGCCAGTCATGTTTTGGTGAGCGATAACCCGGACGGACCTTACGTTCCGATGAAGGATTCCACTTACCTGCCTGCTGATAAACTAACCTTGGATGGGACTTTCTGGGTGGATAAGGACGGAAAGCCTTATATGGTATATTGTTATGAATGGTTGCAAGCCTTGGACGGTACGATAGAGAAAATAGAACTGAAGCCTGACTTAAGTGGAACCATAGGCGAAGGGAAATTGCTGTTCCGTGCCAGCGAATCGCCGTGGAGCCGTGAAAAAGATGCGGATGGCAAGGACAAACCGAATAAAGTCACTGACGGTCCGTATCTATTCCGTACAGGAACAGGTAGACTCGGTATGATTTGGACTAGTTGGATTTATAATGTGTACACTCAGGGAGTGGCTTATTCTGAAAGCGGAACCTTGGATGGACCATGGATACAGGAGAAAGACCCGATTACTCCTCCCAATTTCGGTCATGGGATGTTGTTTCAGACCTTGGACGGTAAATGGTTGATGTCTGTACATAGTCATAAGGATGTAACGGACGTTATATTCGTACTCCTCGCTTGTTTGAAGTCGATTTTTCCGGAGATAAATTGGTGGTGGGAAAACCATATATTCCTTGAAAGTGCTTTATCTTTTTTCGAGAGGAAAGGTAATTACTTTTGCTTTCAATGAAAAGAGATGTGTAGAAAGAGTTGGAAGGACAGCTTTATGAGTCTGTCCCTCCAAATAAATGACCGGGTTAATCCCAACCCGGATTCTGTTTCAGTGCACCCTGAGCCAGGTCTACCTCTTCCAAGGGGATAGCCCACAGATAGTCACGGTTGGTATTGAACTTGCGGGTTTCAATAAAAATGCTTTCTCCTTTTGCATTTACCCCGTATACTGGTTTAGTAACATCCTTTTCAGTTGTTTTATAGCTACGGGTATCAAACAGGTGCATTCCCTCGAAAGCAAATTCCAAACGACGTTCCAAACGGATAGCTTCGCGCATTTGATCTTTGGACAAGCCGGAAGACAGAGGAGGAAGATTTACGCTGGGACGCTGACGGATTTGATTGACCGCATCATATACTTCCGTATCCGGAGCAGACAGATTTTCGTTACGAGCCTCGGCGAAGGTCAGCAGCACTTCTGCATAGCGGATATAGATAAAGTTGGTCCAGTCATAATTATTGATACCGTCATTGTCCGGATTGATATACTTTTTCATGCTATATCCTGTACGGGTATGGCTGCCATCTCCCATATTGTTCAGGTTGAAAGTCTTTCCTGCTATTTGTGACCCGTTCCACAGTACTGAGAAGCCTAGACGGGGGTCACGGTCGGCAAACGGGTCTTCCGGATTATAGAAAGGAGACTCTTTGATTGATTTGCCATCTTTGCATGGATAGGAGTCTATCAAGTCTTGAGTAGGTGATAAAGCTTCCCATCCTCCCATCATGACGGGAGCGAAGAACTGTCCTATATAACTGCCTTCATTAGAGTTTTTCGGGTTTTCCAGATATTCGCGATCAAAGATGATTTCGTTACATAACTCTGCTACAGGTTGGAACAAGTCACCATAGTTATCATACAGTCCATACACATTCATGCCCATTACTTTGCGTGCGGCAGCTTCCGCCACATCATATTTGTGTGCGTAGAAAGCAACTCTGGCTTTCAGTGCGTAGCAGGCTCCGGCACTCGGTTTTCCGTGGTCACTGTTGCTGCGGATATCGGGCAAGCTGGCTGCTGCTTTATCCAATAATCCTACTATATGATTATAAGTCTCCTCTTCAGAACTGCGTGAAGGAAGTTTCTCGTTCAGTTCCAACGGATGATCCAGCAGGGAGGCGCCACCCATATATTTTAATATGTTAGCGTATGAGAAAGCTTCGAGAAACTGTACTTCGGCTGTCAGTTGCGCTTTTTCTTTTTCATCCATCGGCACATCGCCTATATGCTCGTAAAATACCAGGCATCTGCGGATGCATTGATAGGCATTTTTCCATAATTGTAGGAAATGTGGGTTGCTGGAAGTTGCCGTACCAGCAGACAACTGTCCCTGTTCGGCTGTGACATGTACAGGAATAGCATTATCTGTGTAGCAGTCTGTCATGATAGTATGGTTTTCCGGTTCTATCAGATACAGAAAAATTCCGGTTGCAAATTTCTGGGCATCTTCTGCGTTTTTCCAGAAAGATGCATCGGATAATTGGTCTTTAGGATTCTGTCCAGAAAACTGTCATTGCAAGAGCTCAGACCAAGCCGCATGCCAATATTAATCCTATAAAGTTATATTTTAGTCTCATAGTTGTCAGTGTTTAGAATGTTACATTCAGACCGAAGGAATAATTTCGGGTCAATGGATAATAGTTGCCGCTGATGGCTTCGGGGTCTACACCGTCGAAGCCGGAAATCATAAAGAGATTGTCGATACTGCAATACACTCTCAAACGGCTGATTCCGTATTTGGATATCAGCTGTTTGGGCAGGCTGTAACCTACTTGCAGGTTTCTCAGCTTGGCATAAGAGGCATCCTGCATCCAGAAACTGGAAGTCACGCGGTTTTTGGAGTCACTCATGGATAATCGGGGATAAGTGGCATTCGGGTTTTCCGGAGTCCAACGGTCCAGATGCTGTTCCGTTACTTTACCGCCATTGTAGAAGGCATATCTGATTTCGGCTACAGGAGCACTCTTTACATCAGCTGCACCTTGCAGCAGTGCACTTAGGTCGAAGTCTTTATATTGAACTGAAAGATTCAGACCGAAGTTGATTTTCGGGAAGTAAGAACCCAATACTTGCCGGTCTTTGCTGTCTACTACTTTGTCTCCGTTCAGGTCACGGTATTTTAAGTCACCCGGAACCGGAGTACCCATGCTCTGTGTAGGATGATTCTTGATCTCTTCTTCGTTTTGGAAGATGCCGTCGCATACGTAGCCGTAATATGCCCACAGTGGGTCGCCTACGGATTGCCCCGGTGTGTCACCGCCTTTCAATCCATGATTTTGGTAGTTACATAGCTGAAATTGGCTCCGATAGAATAGCTCCAATCATTGATACGGTTGTTATGTCCCAGTTGCAGTTCGATACCGGTATTACGCACTACGCCGGCATTTTGCATCGGAGCGCTGACTCCCATCATGTTGGGAACTGGAAGTTGCAGTAATATGTCCCGTGTTTCCTTGCGGAACCAGTCTGCGCCCAATGTCAGTTTATTGCCCAAAAAAGCGGCGTCCACACCTACGTTCCATTGATCGGTTTTCTCCCACGTAATATCTTGGTTAGCCATCGGGTTGGAAATGGAAATACCCGGAGTCAAAGTGTTGCCGAAACTATAGTCATAACCGAACAGATAGGTGTTCTGATACGGATAATAGTTAGAACTGTTGTCCGAGTTTACGGTTTCCTGATTACCTAGCAATCCCCATGATGCACGTAGTTTCAAATTATCCACCCAATCGGCTTTGAAGAACTCTTCTTCCGATATTCTCCATCCGATGGAGAAAGAGGGGAATGCGCCGAAGCGGTTGTTCTTGGGGAAGCGTGAAGTGCCGTCATAACGCAGGTTGGCTTCTAGCAGATAGCGGTCATCGTATGAATAATTCACGCGTCCGAAAGCTGAGCGGAGGGCGTATTCTATTTCTGTACCGTATGTTGTCTGTCCTGTCACTTCACCGGCGTTGATCTGGTCCAGTGAGTTGGAGTTGGGCAGGTTCTTACGGTAAGCTTGCAGATAGCGTGTCTGTTTATAAATTTGTGAGTAACCTAATAAGCTCCTATTGTGTGTTTGCCGAAGGTTTTATTATAGTCCAGATAAGCTTGCAAGTTCAGTTCCATACTTTTGATGTCATATTCTGTGATGGAGTTAGTGGTTTTCTTTACCGGTGTGTCTGAACCTGCCTGATAGAATGTCATGGTATTTACGTGGGTGGGATTGTCGGTCAGGTTGAAAGTCGAGGCGGCGACTCCTCTCAGTTTCAGTCCGTCTATGATGTCCAGTTCCATCCTACGTTACCTTGGAAATTGCTGTTTATCTCTTTGTAGGTTCCTCCTTCACGTGCATAGGCTACGGAGTTGTGCTCGTTTTTGAATAAAGCATAGTTGCCGTTGCTCAATTGGATGGGAGTAACCGGAGTCTCACGGAAAGCATAGTGCATCAGGTTGCTGATACCTGCCGCCGGAGCAGTCATATTACTGCGGTATACCGCCATATTTGTAGTCAGTTTCAGACGACTGTTTATCTGAGCGTCAATGTTGGCACGTACATTGAACTTGTTGTAGTTGGTATTGACTATCAATCCGTCTTTATCATGATAGTTGAATGCCAGCGAGTAAGTTACTTTGTCTCCACCGCCTTTGATACTCAAGTGATGGTTGTTGAACAGGCCGTTTTCACTTAATAGCGTACCCAGCCAGTCGGAATTGGGATAAAAGTCGGGATCACTTCCGTCTTTGAACTTTTGTAGGGCTGTTTCGTCATACGGACCTTTCAAACCGTCATTGGTGTAAGCTTCATTCATCAGCACTGCATAATTGTAAGAATCCAAAAATTTGGGCATACGTGAGGCACTTTGCCAGCCTACATATCCATCGTATGATACAATGGTACGTCCTTTGGTTCCCTTTTTGGTTGTGATAAGGATAACGCCATTGGCAGCACGTACACCATAAATGGCTGAGGCGGCTGCATCTTTTAATATAGAGATGTTTTCAATATCGTTGGGGTCCACGCTGCTCATGGTAGATTCTACACCATCCACCACAACCATGGCACTGGCATCTCCCATAGTTCCTAGACCACGCACACGCAGTACTCCGGCATCAGCTCCCGGCTGGCCGGTATTTTGGATAATGGTGACACCTGGCATTTGTCCTGCCAGCATGTTGGTGACATTGGCACTGGTGCGGTTGACTAGCTTATCGGATGAGATGGTTGCCACAGAACCTGTCAGATTTACTTTTTTTGAGTACCGTATCCTACTACTACCACTTCATCTAAAGATTCTGTATCTTCTTTCAAGATAATGGTGTAACTGTTGCTGTTGCCTACGGTAATTTGTTGGTCGTTGTAACCGATATACGAAACTTTCAGTTTAGCCCCTACGGATACATTTAATGTGAATTTGCCATCCACATCTGTAATAGTACCGTTGGTGCTTCCCACTTCTACTACATTGGCACCGATTACAGGAGCTCCGCTTGTATCATTTACGATACCCGTAATTTGTTTGACATGCTGTTGCACGATGGCAGTTGACTGCGAAGCCCACAAAGGCATTGGGAAAGCCATTCCGGCAAATAGTGTAAGACACGCATAAAAAGAGGCTTTTTTCAAAATTACGTGTGTCTTTACACAATTTTCCCTTCTTTTCTGGTAGAATTGCATAGATTAATAAGGTTAAATTAGTAAATAGTTTGGTTTAGGGATCTTATTCCCTTTCTATTTCAGTTGCTGCAAATGTATTATTTTATAAGAATATAACGCTATCTTTTCTTTTATTTTTTTTGTTATTCTTAATAAATTACAGGCTATGAAACACTCATGGTGGCGATTTTAAGAGAGAATGCATGTTATTTTGTACGTTCCTTATAAATGGAATATCGCATATTGCTCAAAAAAACAAATAACATGATTCAATGAGATAAAGATGTTAAATATCAGTTTCAAGGATCATTTTTCCTAATCGGTTTATGAAAGACTCTTCCTTTCCCCTCCTTTTTCTTGTTAACCATTCACTATTATTTCATCTATTCACAAATCTCCTTATCATCTTTCTCATCCGGATAGTCACTTTTATGTAGCAAAACAAGTAAGTGTACTTACTTCGTCATTTTAAGTATACTTACTTGTTTCATGAAGTGCACTTACTTTTTGCAACTTCAATATGAGTGAAATTTATGCCGGTATATGTTTTTATATGCTTCAAAGACAAAACGTATTTCATCGTAAGAAGTATATTCGCCTAACTTTTCTTTTATTTCCTTCACTCCTTGTGGCAGAGAGGAGAATTTCTGGAGATGAGCTGTAATATAATTTATTTTTTCTTGGTCGACTAATTCTTGTAGTTTGATATCTCCGGTCCGGACATAGTGTAAAAGGTGGTTGCTGATGGTACCGGTAGTCAATTCCCGGAATTCAGCGATTTCCTTTACCTTCATCCCTTCTTTAAATAATCTGAAACTGACCTTTTTGGTGTCTTCTTTATTTTTTTTTATTTTCCCGGGGAACAAATACGGTTCTTATTTCAGGGCGTTGCAGATTTTGTTCTTTCATATAATTCCGGATAATTCCCAGAAGTTCCAAACCATAATTCTCTACCCCCTTACGTCCGAAATAAGGGACAGCTTCCAATGATTCTGCATCATTAGGCAATAGATTGACCATTCCCAACAGAGCTTTTTGCTGGATAATGACATAGGCCGGCATACCGGTTTCTTTTGCTTTAGTTCCACGCCATTCGGTGATTTTCCGATAAGTTCTGGATGGAGTATGTCGTTGGGAACTTCAATTCTCTTCCGTTCTCTGGATACGCGTTCTCTGGGGGTGCGCTCTTTTCTGTCGTGTGCCGTTGTACCTGAGGAGTTTTTATTATCGGTTTCGCTTAAAAGGATATACGCTTTTTTACGTAGATAGTCACTGGCGTGAAAACCATTATCTTCTACATATTGTAGCAAGGAAGTTTCTGTGTCAAAGTGTTTAAGAACTCTTCCAAGGTGTTGTTCGTTTTCTTTCTTAGTTCTTTATTGTCCGTGGGAAGATTGGTCGCTTCAGCCAGTTTATGGAAAGGGCGTAGTTTTTGTTCAAAATAGGCGGCTCCTTTTATGATGCGTATTTGTAGGTCGTTATTCGTATTATAATCAGTAGATTGTGTTACCAGACGTTCATATTGTTTGTGAAAACGATAGGATACATCCACTATCTCAGTAGTAAATATTTGTATCTGCTTTTATATTCTGCCAGTAACTGAGGGAAGAGCTTGTAGAAATGTTCGTCAATCAGTCGGGCTTGCTCATTGAATGAACGGGCTATCGGTGAGAAATCGAATAGCTCGCTAACGAGATTGAGAAAATAAGTTTGTTGCATGGCATGGAGTAATTCTTCATTGGGGGTATGTGTTTCTATATACTGATTATAGTCATCGATTATTGTATCGTTGATAATGGCGTTGACGGAAAGTGGGGAACTGAGAACCATCCCTTCCAATGTTTTGCATCGGCTCAGGGCAACGTATGCCTGTCCGTGGGCGAAAGCGGAGCGGGCGTCAATAATGGCGTGTTCAAAGTCAGTCCTTGGCTTTTATGAATAGTGATGCCCCATGCCAGTTTTACAGGGTATTGCTTGAAGACTCCTTCTTGTTCCTCGGTTATTTCCTTTGTTTCTTCATTTAGCACATATTTGCTGTTTGTCCATTCCTCGGGTTGGACAATGATTTTTCATTCTTTTCTTTGGTGCGGACGGTAAATCCATCCTCATCTATAGAAGTGATTTCGCCAATCATACCATTGTAATAACGTTTTTCCGGGGAAGGGTCATTTTTGACGAACATGATTTGCGCTCCTTTTTCAGCATCAATGTTTCATCTGTAGGATAAGAATATTCAGGAAAAATTCCGGTGACTTCTGCCTTGTAACTGAAAACCGGTTCTTTGATGAGTGAAAGCTCGTGATCATTAATCTGTTGTGCTTGGTAATTGTGAGTGGTGAGTTGGATATATCCTTTTTCTTTGACAGGATGGAAATTGGGAATATATCTTTGGTTCAATTCTGCGAGTGTCTGTTCGTCGGCTTTATTCTCCCGGACTTTGTTCAGCAAGGAAAGGAAATAGGGGTCGTTCTGGCGGTAGACTTGTTTCAGTTCGATGGTGGCGTAGGTGGTTTCTTTCAAGGCGCGGCTTCCGAAGAAATAGGAGGTATCATAATAGTGACTCAGCATATTCCATTCCGTTTCTTTCACTACGGGGGCAAGCTGTTGCAGGTCACCAATCATCAGCAATTGTACGCCTCCAAAGGGTTTGTATCGGTCCCGATACCGGCGGAGTACGGAGTCGATGGCATCCAGCAGATCTGCCCTCACCATACTTATTTCATCAATGATCAGCAGATCCATGCTTCGGATGATGTTAATTTTTTCTTTGCTGAACCGGAAATGTTTTTGTTCGGTATTGAACGTGGTATCGGGGATGAAAGGTGCAAATGGCAGTTGGAAAAAGGAGTGGATGGTAACGCCTCCCGCATTGATGGCAGCTATTCCGGTGGGGGCGACTATGACTGTGCGTTTGGGAGATTCTTTCTTCAGATTGTGTAGGAAGGTTGTTTTTCCGGTTCCTGCTTTTCCGGTGAGGAAGAGATGGGTGCCAGTATTCTCTATTATTTGCCAGGCACGCTGTAGTTCTGGGTTGTTCATTATTTCCTAATGTTAGTATATTATTGGATAAAGTTACTGCTTTTATTTAAGGCGGGGAAACTTTGGAGGAATATTTTCTTTGTTTGGTGGATTACTATCGTTGTTGGAGGCATAAAATTTGAGGTAGCTTTCATTTGCTTTTAAAAGTAAAAGTGTATATTTGTACCATTATTCTCCTTTTATTTAATACGGTTTGATAGGCAATGAGCATTGATTTGAATGCATTTAATAAATTCTTTATAGACTACCAGCAACGTTTTGTCCACTTTGCCTGTACTTATGTGCATGATGAAGCTGTTGCCGAAGATTTTGTTGTGGAATCAATGATGTACTATTGGGAGAACAAAGATCGTTTGTCTGCTGATACTAATATTCCGGCTTATGTCTTGACCACGATAAAGCATAAGTGTATTGACTATTTGCGCCATCAACAAGTTTATCAGGATGCTTCTGACGAAATAGCCCGAATCTATGCATGGGAATTGTCGGGCAGAATCATGACTTTGGAAGATTTCGAGCCCTATGAGGTTTTTACAAAGGAAATACAGGAGATTGTTGATAGGATACTGGATGCTTTGCCCGAACAGACTCGGAAAATCTTTGTGATGAGTCGTAATGAAAATAAATCCCATAAAGAAATAGCAGAACTATTGGATATTACAACTAAGGGAGTGGAATTTCATATATCGAAAGCTACCAGGACGTTACGTCTTGCATTGAAGGATTATCTGCCGGTATCCTTACTTTTTTTCTATTTGCATTAAAAAAAACAGTTTTTCACTAGGGAATGTTCTTTCCCATCCGCTATTACTATAAATACGTAAAACAAAAGTATTTATGGATAAGGATTTGTTATACCGTTTTTTTGAAGGTCATGCTTCTTTAGAAGATATGAAAGTGGTTAAAGAATGGGCTGATGCTTCTGAGGAGAATGCCGGGCTGTTGCGTAGGGAACGCAAACTGTTTAATGCCATGATTCTTGCAGGTCATTCCCGACGGACTGATATACAGAGAATGAGGAACAGGAGGAACTATTTTATTAGGGAATTCCTGAAAATAGCTTCTGTAATAGTGATAACGGTGAGTGTGACGGCTGTATTATTTTCAATAGGTAAAGATAATGAAGATATGTATTTAGCGATGCAGACCATTACCGTGCCGGCCGGTCAGCGTGTGAACCTCGATTTGCCTGATGGTTCAAACGTTTGGCTGAATGCCGGAACTAAAATGCAATATCCTGTTTCTTTTATGACAGGCAAACGGGAGGTGATATTAGATGGAGAGGCTTACTTTGAGGTGGTTCATAATGAAAAGAGTCCGTTTGTGGTACATACAAGTACATTGGATGTAGAAGTATTGGGAACAAAATTTAATGTGGAAGCTTATTCAGCACGAAAAATATTCGAAACGTCTTTGATGGAGGGCAAAGTAAAGGTAAAATTACCTCACGATGACAAAAATTCCGTCGTCTTGGTACCCAATCAGAAAACGACTTTGATAGACGGCCGATTGGTGGTGAGTAAATTGATGATTATAATGTATATCGTTGGAAAGAGGGGTTATATTGTTTTAGAAATAAACCTTTTGCTGATATTATAAAAGATTTGGAGAAATATTATGATCTGAGCATACAGATGGATAAAAAGGAAATAGCAAAGGTTGCATTAACTGGAAAATTCAGGATTTCTGATGGATTGGACTATGCGCTGCGTGTTCTGCAAAACGATGTAGCCTTTACTTATCAAAGAAATCGGGATAATGACGTCATTCATATAAAGTAAGAAATGTATTAACCTTCTAAAATGGAAAATCAGCCTATGAAGCAATCCTAATGAAAAACAACTAAAGAGCCGATGGGTGTTTGCACCACCCACCGACCCGACTAACACAATTATTTTTAATAAATCGTATTAATAACCATTTGCAAAGATATGAAAAACATTCCTTTGCCGGATCTTTATTATCTTGAAAATCCGGATTTAAAACAATTATTTAGAATTATGCGAATATCAATATTCTTATTGTTCTTCTGCCTGTTCAGCCTGATGGCCGAAAATAGTCACTCACAGAATGCGAGGGTAACTATCAATAGAAGCGATGCCCCGTTGGAATCTATATTGAATGAGATAGAGTCTCAAACGGACTATCTTTTTATATATAAGGAAGATGTGAACGTGAAGATGCGTAAAACCATACAGGTGAATGGTAAACCTGTGTCCGAGGTGCTGCCTATATTGCTGACCGGCTCTTCCATCGGTTATAAAATGGAGGGAAATCATATCATCCTTACTCGTGATGTTGCATTGGCAGCGCAGCAACAGGGGGTAACGGGAGTAGTGACCGATGTTTTGGGCGAACCGCTGATTGGTGTTACTGTGATGCTGAAAGGAGATATGCAAGGCACGGTGACAGATATAAACGGAAGATTCTCGCTGTCCGCTGAGCAAGGAGATGTAATAGTAGTAAGCTATATAGGCTATGCTTCACAGGAGATAAGATTGAAGGATACAAAGTTACTTCGTATTATGATGAAAGAAGATGTGGAGCTGTTGGATGAAGTGGTAGTAATAGGTTATGGTTCCATTTCAAAGAAGGAACTGACTAGTGCAGTTTCCCACATATCAGGTAAGGATATGTTGCAGATTGGGAGTGGTAATCCTGCCATGCAGATTCAGGGAAAGGTCTCAGGTCTTGCAGTAGAGAATTCTACTCCTTCTGATCCTAATTCTTCACCCAGTATTCAGGTACGTGGAGTATCCTCGCGTTCAGCCGGATTGGGTCCGCTGATTGTAATTGACGGTATACCAGGCGGTAGTCTTGATAATTTGAATGAAAATGATATTGGATCTATTGATGTCTTGAAAGATGGGGCAGCTTCGGCCATTTATGGAACCCGTGGATCGAATGGGGTGATTGTAGTTACTACCAAAAAGGTACTATGGATGGAAAAATTCATACTTCGTATTCGGGATTTGTGAATATAACTACACCTGTCAGAGAGTTGAATGTATTGTCGGCTACAGATTTTAGAGAACAGAAACGGGGAGATGATTATGGCGCTGATACTGATTGGTTTGATGAACTGACTAAAGTGGCTGTATCTCATAGTCATACTTTGCAGGTTATGGGTGGTAATACTAAGACTAATTATAAAGCAACAGTGGATTATAAAAATACAGATGGTATAGACTTGCGTTCGGAAAGGCAGCAGGTAGGGGCCCGTTTGTCATTAAATCATACAGGAAAAAGTGACTTGTACAATGTCATTCTGAATGTGGCTCCGCGCACAGTGAAGTATCAGGATGCAGATTATGATACTTTTCGTTCTGCATTGTTGATAAATCCCACTATTCCAGTGATGGACCCGGAGCAACCGGGTAAATATACTCAGATAACTACTTATTCCACCAATAATCCGGTTGAAATCTTGAAGTTGGAGAAAAGTGGTGGTGAGCGTACTATCTTAAGTTGGGATGGTACGTTTAAGTTGAATTTGTTTCCGCTGTTGTGTAGAGATAAGAATCATTATTTAAGTACACAAATTACATTGGCTCAGCAGATTATAGAAACCGATTACAGTTGGTTTCGTCCTTCGATTTCTACCATAGAAGACAAAAGTGGATTTCAGGGAGAAGCTAGCCGTAAATATGACAAGAATAAACAAGAATCTTTGGAATGGTTGGTAAATTACGGTTATGACACTGGTAACCATCATGTAAAGTTTATGGGAGGATATTCTTATCAATACTTTGTAAATGACGGATTGAATGCTGAGAATAAGAACTTTGCTTCAGATTTGTTAGGACCTGACAACTTGGGTGCTGGAACTTACAATAGTGAAGTGGAGGGACGCCTAGGTATGGGGTCTTACAGGAATGATTCCAAATTAATTGCTTTCTTTGGTCGTCTGAGTTATAATTTTAGAGATAAATATTTTGCTACATTTTCTCTTCGTCATGAAGGCTCTTCCAAATTTGGTGTTAGTAACAAATGGGGATCGTTTCCAGCCGTTTCTGCTGGTTGGAGAATCAGTGAGGAGGATTTTATAAAAAATATCCAATGGATTAGTGATTTGAAATTGAGAGGTGATTTCGGAGTGACAGGTAATCAGGAATTTGATAGTTATAAGTCATTGGCCCTGATGCAGGCGTATGATTTGATTTATTATAATGGAACATATATTAAGGGTTGGGGATTCAGTTCCAATGCTAATCCTAATTTGAAATGGGAAAAAGGTAAAAATTGGAATGTAGGAATAGACTTCAGTCTGTTTAATTATCGTTTGAATGGTAGTGTAAATTATTATAGTCGGAAACAACAGGATCTATTGGGAGTTTATGATGTTGCATTGCCACCTAATGGTGCTTCGCAATCATTTGTTAATGTAGGTACAATGAAAAATACAGGTGTTGAAATCGAATTAGATTGGAATGCGGTAAAGAGCAAAAATTTTAATTATACAATTAGTTTTGTGGGCTCTACTTCAAATAATAAGTTTGTTTCATTCTCAAATCAGTTTTATGAAGGTCCTAAGTATTATTGGATGAGTAATTTTCCCTTGTACCCAGGAAATCCAGGGGTATTGCAACGTATTGAAGAAGGAGAACGCATTGGTAATTTTTACACATTCCAGTATGCGGGTTTGGATGATAACGGAGGTTGGTTGATTTACTCTAAAGATGGTGAAGTGATTCCTATAGATAAAGGTACGGATGAGGATAAACGGGTGGTAGGTAATGGATTGCCTAAGTTTACAATGTCTGTGACTCATACTTCCGATGCAAAAATTTAGATTTGAATTTGTATTTCCGAGGTAATTTGGGTTATCAGATCTATGATGTCCATGATTTGTATTATGGCTTGCAGGATGCAGCTCCGAATACGAATGTGCTGGAGTCCGCTTACAAGGAAAATAGGAAAATTACTACAGGAAAAATGTGCATAGCAGTTATTTTGTACATAATGGTGATTTTATGAAGTTGGATGTCGCTACATTGGGGTATACTTGGAATATAAATAATAAGTGGGTTGAAAAGGCACGTTTCTATATTACAGGACGTAATTTGTTCACTATTAGCGGATATCACAGAGGACTAGATAAGGATGCATATTGTGTAAATGGTATGGAACCCGGTCTACCTTACAGTAAGAATGGATATTATCCGTCTTCACGTCAATTCTTGTTTGGTATTCAACTTAACTTCTAAATTTATTACTTTATGAAAACGTTTAAATTAAAAAATATATTTCTGGGATTAGGAATGTTGGCATCAGTGGGATGTACGGATTTGTCGGAAACTACTTATGATATTGTACCTCAGGATGGATTCTATCAAACCAAGGAGAATGTTCTTCAGGCGTTTGTACGTCCTTTCGGACACGGATATTGGTTGTGTTGTAGGGCGATGTATTGGTTTGGCGAACTTTCTGCCGACCATTATATGACTGTGCAAAGAGAGGAACATTGGTATAATGGCGGTGAATATTTCCGTTATCATTATCATACTTGGACTGTTGATGATTGGTATGTTAATGCAATTTGGGAAGATACTTACAGAGGGATCATTCAGTGTAATGCCAGTATTTCTGATATAAGTAAGCTGAATCCTGCAAAGTTTGGCTTTTCACAGCAAGAGTTTGATGATTTTATTTCTCAAACACGTGTTTACGTGCGTGGATGTATATGTCTATATTCGATTTAGTACATAATATACCAATTGTTACGGATTATCCAACTACAGAGTTGCCGGCACAATCAGAGCCAAAAGAAACTTTTGCTTTTATTGAACAAGAGCTGTTGGAATCATTGCCTGCGTTACAAAAAAAAGAAAGTAATAATGGAAATGGCTTAAAGCAGGGTCAATGGACCCTGGGAGCTTGTGCTGCCTTATTGGTAAGGTTGTATATGAACGCCAGTTGGTGGATTGATGAGGACAAGACGGTCGAAGCTGAAAAATACTGTGAAAAAATTATAGATGGTGAATACGGTTTCTATGATATAGATAATAGGTGGGATGCGCCGTTTGATTGGGATAACGATAAGTCTAATGAATTATTGTTTGGTTATCCATCCTCGTTTGGTGGTATGCATTGGCTTTATGATTATGAAATGTTTTGGCAGGTTGCTCCGTTCCTCTCTTCGAAATATTTCGGTTTTACAGATTGGGGGAATTGTAACCCCAAATATGCATTACAGCCAGGATTAGATTTAAATGGAAATGAATATTCCTTTGAAAATGGAAAACCGGTCCGTAAGTTTATGAAATATCCTGATGATGTGCGTCTGAAAAAGTATAAAAATTTAGGAAATAGCAAACGCGAAGGAATGTTTTTGTATGGCGACCTACCTTATGAAACGGCAAATGGAACGGAATATGTTACTTCGGACAATGGAGCTTACAAACTTTACATTCGTGATCAAGTAGGTATTTTCCGCGATACAGATCCTGCTAGTTTCTCTCCCAATCCTTCTAGTGGAACCCAAACTCCAAAATCGGCTATGGCTTACGGAGATCAGAATTCAGGTTGGTGTTTGATAAAATATCCTATTTATCGTTCGGATGATGCAGGTAAAATAGAATCGGATTATGCTTTGATCCGTTTAGCGGAAATTTATTATTATTTGGCAGAAATTCGTTTTTATCAGGGTAGAAAGGCAGAAGCGGAAAAATTACTGAATTATGTACGGAAGCGTTATTATCCAGCAGGTTCTTCTAGTTTGTATCCTGAGAATGGGAGTGCATTGACAGAACAGGAATTATTGGATGAATGGGGACGGGAATTTTTAGGAGAAGGTTTACGTAGACAGACTTTATGCAGGTTCGGGATTTTTAATTCGGGAACTTGGTGGGATAAAGAACCGGATCCAGATAATCATACGATGTGGATACCTCTTTCACGTACTACATTGAATACGAATCCAAACTTGAAGCAGAATCCAGGTTATCCATCTGTTAATTAAAAATTGATAATCTCATTTTTATCCGATAACTTGTATGTATATCTACATCTTGTTGTCGGATTGTTGAATAATTTTTGTATTTAAATAATTAGAACATTAATAGTATGAAAAAAAATAAATTCTTATTTTGTATCGGTCTGTTACTGACTGTTGCGACGATTGTAAATGCACAGTCTGTGACTTGGATTAGTAGTACCGAAGGCAATGTATGGCAAAAATCAAAAGTGAAGTTGCAGTCAAAATCAGAACAAAATCCTGTTTTACAGGTAGATGGAACAGAGAACGGTGTTGCTTTCAAGAATTGGGGAACTACTTTCAATGAACTTTGTTGGGATGCTCTTGGGTTATTAACTCGTACTGAACAAGATGAAATATTGTATAATATATTTTCTCCGCAAGGTGATTTACGGATTACGCGTGGACGAATTTCGATGGGAGCCAATGATTACGCTCGTTCTTGGTATAGTTGTGACGAAGTGGAGGGTGACTTTGAATTGAGATATTTTAATATTAATCGTGATAAACAGACTATTATTCCTTTCATACGTGCTGCACAAAAATATAATCCGAATCTTACATTTTGGATATCACCTTGGTGTCCTCCAAGCTGGATGAAAATAAATGGAGATTATCCGGTTTTAAGTAGTCCGTTTAATAGTTTGTCAGAGAAACAGAATTATTTATTATATGGTGCTACAGGCGGTCAGGTTGATGAGAATGAAATGAAGTTGACCGGTGCCCGTGATGGAGTTTTTCCTCGCCAACTTGCGACAACTGACTTTATGATTCAAGATCCACGTTATTTGCAGACTTATGCAGATTATTTTTGTCGGTTTATAGATGCCTATAAAGAACAAGGAATTCCCATTGATATGGTAATGTATCAGAATGAAGCGTACAGTTACACTCCTTATCCTGGTTGTGCCTGGACTGCCACCGGTACGATTCGTTTCAATAAAGAATATTTAGCTCCTACTTTGAGGCAAATGCATCCTGAGGTGAAGCTTTATTTAGGTACTTTTAATACGAATCGCCAAGATCATGTAGAAACAATTCTTGCTGATACGGCTTTATGTAATTGTATTCGTGGTATGGGATTTCAATGGGAAGGACGTGAAATACTTCCTTCCATAAGAAAACAGCATCCCGAATGGGAATATATCTGTTCGGAAAGCGAATGCGGTTGGGGTAGTTTTGATTGGAAGGCAGCAGAACATACATTTGAGTTGATAAATCATTATTTAGGGAATGGATGTTGTGAATATAATTTTTGGAATTGTATTTTGACCGATAAAGGTGAAAGTCCGTGGGGATGGAAACAGAATGCGTTGATTCGTGTGGATTCGGAAAAGCGTACGTTTGTTTATACCCCGGAGTATTATGCAGTAAAGCATTATAGCAAAATGGTGGCTCCAGGATCAAAAATCTTACAATACAAGGCAAAGGGGGAGGATAACCAACCAGTCATTATATTCCTGACTCCTGAGAATCAGTATTTGGTAGTGGCGGGGAATTTTAATGGCAAACAACAGAATTTGAGTGTAAAACTGGCGGGAAAATATTTGGAGGTGACGTTGCAGCCCCATTCTCTAAATACATTTTATACAAAATGATCACAAGGAATAATCCTCGTTAAATTGATATCCATTGTAGGGATCGGTGGATTCTTACAATGGATAAAAAGATGTAAAACTTCTATTTTCCCCCATTTGACCGAATAAAGTCCCTCTTTTGAAAGATTTATATACCCATCGTTAGGATTGTATTTTCTATCTTTGCATCAAACAATTTTTGAACTAATTATTATGAAACACAAATCCTTACTTTCTTTTTGGCTTGTCTTGTGCCCTGGCTGGCAGGAGCACAGCAATCTGCCAATAGTCAAAACAATGTAGCCGAAAAAGATTACATAGCTTATCTCTTTACCTATTTACAGGTAACCACATCAGCGAGGAAGCCGTATGCTATGCGGTAAGTACGGACGGATATACCTATTGGGCACTGAATGACAACAAACCTGTCATTGATTCCAAAATCATCAGTCTACCGGTGGTGTGCGCGATCCGCATATCCTGCGTTGCGAAGACGGAAAGACATTCTATATGGTGGTTACCGATATGGTTTCTGACAATGGATGGGATTCCAATCGTGCCATGGTGTTGCTGAAATCTACAGACTTGGTGAACTGGAACCATTCTGTCATCAATATGCAGAAACGTTATGTCGGACAGGAAAAACTGAAACGGGTATGGGCTCCTCAGACTATCTTCGATGCGGAAGCCGGAAAATACTTGGTCTATTGGTCAATGAAATATGGTGATGGGGCAGATGTGATTTATTATGCTTATGCCAATAAAGAATTTACCGACCTGGAAGGTGAACCGAAACCGCTTTCATCCCTGAAAACAAGAAATCTTGCATAGACGGTGATATCGTATATAAAGATGGAATCTACCACCTGTTTTATAAAACTGAAGGACATGGAAACGGCATCCGGGTAGCAACTACCCGTTCACTGACTTCGGGACAATGGAGGAAGAACCCGACTACAAGCAGCAGACCCCGGAAGCGGTGGAAGGTGCGGGAACTTTCAACTGATAGGCCAAAATAAATACATTTTGATGTATGATGTCTATATGAAAGGTAAATACCAGTTTACCGAAACGACCGATTTGAAAAACTTTAAGTGATAGACAGTGAGGTGAAGATGAATTTTCATCCGCGTCACGGAACTATCATCCCCATTACCCGTGCCGAGTTGAAGCGCATCACCGACAAATGGCTTCAAAGGAAATGGGCAATATGACGATTCCCAACAATCCCGTGCTGCAAGGTTTCCATGCTGACCCCGAGATATTGTATTCTCATCAGACTAAAAAATATTATATCTATTCCACCACCGACGGACAGCCCGGATGGGGCGGATGGTATTTCAGTGTCTTCTCTTCGGATAATCTGAAGGACTGGAAAGATGAAGGGTGATGCTTGATTTGAAATCCGATCAGGTGGCATGGGCAGATGGAAACGCATGGGCTCCGTGCATTGAAGAGAAAATGGTGGATGGAAAGTATAAATATTTCTTCTATTTCAGTGGTAATCCTGTAGCCGGAGGCGGCAAGCAGATTGGGGTGGCGGTAGCGATTCACCCATTGGTCCGTTCAAAGACTTGGGACATCCCATTATTACTGAATCTCCCGTGGGCCACGGACAGCAGATTGATGTGGATGTGTTTACCGATCCGGTTTCGGGAAAATCCTATCTGTACTGGGGCAATGGTTATATGGCGGGCGCCGAACTGAATGAGGATATGGTTTCCATCAAAAAGAATACCTTGACCGTATTGACACCGAAAGGAGGAAGTCTGAAAGATTACGCTTTCCGTGAAGCGGCATATGTGTTCTATCGTAATGGTCTTTACTACTTTATGTGGTCGGTGGATGATACCGGTTCGCCCAACTATCATGTGGCATACGGTACGTCGAAATCTCCGCTAGGTCCTATAAAGGTTGCTAAGAAACCGGTGGTACTGATTCAGGATCCTGCAAAGGAAATCTATGGACCTGCGCACAATGCAGTCCTACAAATTCCGGGTACGATGAGTGGTACATTGTATATCATCGTATTAATAAGAACTTTATAGATCGTGAGAAGGGTCCTGGCGTGCATCGTGAAGTATGTATAGACCGTATGGAATTTAATCCGGATGGAACCATCAGGAAGGTTGTTCCCACGTTATAAAAGAAACATGACAATAAAGCATATACCATGAAAAAGACCTTATTATCTCTGGCAATCGCCTCATTGGCAGCAGGCCAATCCGTCTGTGCTGCCGTGGAAAAAGTATATAATGAGCCCGATTCGGTCTACATCTTCTCTTACGCCCATCCGGAAGACGAGGGACGCAGCGGACTGAAATTCGCATGGAGTCCCGATGGCGACAAGTGGCTGAGTGTATCCGACGGCTTTGCTATCTGAAATGTGATTTCGGGCGTTGGGGGCGGAAAAGAGAATGATTAAACCTCTTCTGGAAAAAGCGGAAGATGGACGTTGGTATTGCCGGTGGCAGCTTACCCCCAGCGGAAAAGTATGGGGTACTTCCCATTCTTCCGACTTGTTGAAGTGGGCTCCTCAACAATATGTCAATGCGGAGAAGCCTGCCGTGCCCCGACTGGTCACTGCCCGGCAGATTGTCCTTGATAAAGATACCTTGAACGGTTATATGCAGAAAGTACCTTATGCGGATATAGAACAGTTGATTCGTTTTGCTGAGCATAAGAAATTCCGCGATATACAGAATAATGAGCGTACCGAACAGGATGCCGTCCGCTTTGCCGGACTGAAACCGGTCACTGCCACCATCCGGGTGGATGCCGGACGGGTGAAGCCTATTAGTGAGCATCTGATAGGTATTTTCTTTGAGGATATCAATTATGGAGCCGATGGTGGACTTTATGCGGAGCTGGTTCAGAACCGTGATTTTGAATATTCTGCCAAAGACGGTGCAAGAGATAAGAACTGGAACAGCACGTATGCGTGGAGTATACAGGTACTGATGCGGAACTGTCTGTCAGTGAGGACAGTCCCATCCATGCTAACAATGCTCATTATGCAGTGTTGGAGGTACACCGCCCGGGTGCTGCCTTGGTGAATAACGGTTTTGACGGTATTGCCGTGAAAAAAGGTGAGAAGTATGACTTCTCTGTGTTTTCCAAAGTGCTGGATGATACGAAAGGTGGAAAAGTGCTTGTGAGGCTGACTACCAAAGATGGCAAGGAGATTGCGCAGGCTGCTATTCGGGTTTCATCTACAGAGTGGAAAAAACAAAAGGCTGTACTGACGGCAACGGCGGATGCTGCGGATGCCGTGTTGTCCGTTTGTCCGCAGATGGCTGGGAAGTATGCCTTGGATATGGTTTCTCTTTTCCCACAGAATACATTTAAAGGCAGGAAGAACGGGCTGCGCGCCGATTTGGCACAGACTTTGGCGGACCTTCATCCCCGTTTTGTCCGTTTCCCCGGCGGATGTGTGGCTCACGGAGATGGTGTGGACAATATTTATGATTGGAAAGGCTCTATAGGAGCGTTGGAGGAACGCAAGCCTCTGCGCAATTTGTGGGGGTATCATCAGACCCGCGGTCTGGGATATCATGAATATTTTTTGTTCTGCGAGGATATGGGGGCCGAACCTGTTCCTGTAGTGGCAGCCGGAGTGCCTTGTCAGAATTCGGGTACTTGCAGTCATCACTCGGTAGGCGAACTGGGTTGCGGCGGTCAGCAAGGCGGAATCCCGATGGAGGAAATGCCGCAGTACGTGCAGGATGTACTGGATTTGATAGAATATGCGAATGGAGATGCGAAGAAGACCGTGTGGGGAAAGAAGCGTGCGCAAGCCGGACATCCCAAACCTTTCAATCTGAAGTACATCGGTATTGGTAACGAGGATTTGATTACCGATATCTTTGAAGAACGTTTCACCATGATTTTCAATGCGGTGAAGGAGAAATATCCCGAAGTGACCGTTATCGGAACGGTAGGTCCGTTCTATGAGGGCAGTGATTATGAGGAAGGCTGGAAATTCGCCACTAAGATGGGTATTCCGATGGTGGACGAACATTATTATAACACCCCGGGATGGTTTATCAACAATCAGGATTTCTATGACCGTTATGACCGTAACAAGGCGAAAGTGTATTTGGGAGAGTATGCGGCTCATTTGCCGGGACGTCCCAACAATATAGAAACAGCTTTGGCCGAGGCCTTGTACCTGACTTCCGTGGAGCGTAATGCCGATGTGGTGACCATGACTTCTTACGCTCCGTTACTGGCTAAGGAGGGACATACCCAGTGGAATCCGGATTTGATTTATTTCAATAATACGGAGGTAAAACCCACCGTAGGTTACTATGCGCAGCAGATGTACGGACAAAATGCGGGCAGTGAATACATCGCTTCTTCCGTGACTTTGGATAATGCACAAGATGCGGTGAAGAAACGGATAGGCGTGTCGGTAGTTCGCGACGGAAAGACAGGAAATATGATCGTGAAACTGGTGAATCTGCTGCCGGTAGCGGTGAATGCGCAAGTGGAGCTCCCCTCTTTGGAAGGAATGAACACCACTGCCGTAAAGACGGTTTTGGCAGGAAAACCGACAGACCAACAGGTTCGTCCTGTATCCGGTACAATAGAGGTAAGCGAGAAATTCGGGTATGAATTGCCGGCTTATTCATTTACGGTAATCCGGATAAATAAGAATGAAAAATAATAATAGATAAATGAAGATGAAGAAATTACTGACTTTGTTGCTGGCGGTCCTGCTGCTGGCAGGATGTGCCGGCAATAAGCCCGGGACATTCGAAGCGGGTAAGAATACCTTTCTGCTGAATGGGAAACCGTTCGTGGTCAAAGCGGCAGAGGTGCATTATCCGCGTATTCCCCGTGAATACTGGGAACATCGTATTGAAATGTGTAAAGCATTGGGCATGAATACGCTTTGTTTGTATGTCTTTTGGAATTTGCATGAGGAAACTCCCGGTAAGTATGATTTTACAGGTAATAAAGATATTGCAGCTTTCTGTAAATTGGCTCAGAAGCATGGTATGTACGTCATTGTGCGTCCCGGTCCGTATGTATGTGCGGAATGGGAAATGGGTGGGCTGCCTTGGTGGCTGCTGAAGAACGACAGCGTGCAGCTTCGTACTCTCGATCCTTTCTATATGCAGCACGTGGGAGCCTTTATGCATGAAGTGGGCAAGCAGTTGCAGGATTTGCAGATTACCCGTGGTGGTAACATCATCATGGTGCAGGTGGAAAACGAATATGGTTCGTATGGCACGGACAAGCCCTATGTGTCTGCCATCCGTGATACGGTACGCGCCGCAGGCTTTACTGAAGTGCCTTTGTTCCAATGTGACTGGAGTTCTAATTTCCTGAATAATGGTTTGGATGATTTGCTTTGGACTATAAATTTGGTACGGGAGCTGATATCGACAAGCAGTTTGCCAAACTGAAAGAAGTACGTCCCGACGCTCCGTTGATGTGCAGCGAGTTCTGGAGCGGATGGTTTGATCACTGGGGGCGCAAGCACGAAACCCGTGACGGACAAATCATGGTGGATGGCCTGAAAGAGATGATGGACAAAGGTATTTCTTTCAGTTTGTACATGACCCACGGAGGAACGACCTTTGGCTGGTGGGGCGGTGCCAATAATCCGGCTTACTCGGCTATGTGCAGCAGCTATGACTATGACGCTCCTATCAGCGAAGCAGGCTGGACCACCGACAAGTATTTTGCTTTACGTGATATGTTGAAGGACTACTTGGACGAAGGACAGACATTGCCTGAAGTTCCTGAAGCTTTACCGGTTATGGAAATCCCTGCCATTAAATTCACTCAAATAGCTCCGTTGGTTGACAATCTGCCCGAACCGAAGCAGACAGAGGAAATCCAGCCGATGGAGAAATTTGACCAAGGCTGGGGAAGTATCCTGTACCGTACCCATTTGCCGGAAGATGTGAAAGCGGGAACCGTTCTGAAAATCACCGAACAGCATGACTGGACACAGGTTTTTGCCGACGGGAAACTGTTGGGGCGTCTGGATCGCCGTGGTGGAGAACAGGAACTTACACTGCCTGCATTAAAAGCCGGTACACAGCTTGATTTATTGGTGGAAGCCATGGGGCGTGTGAACTTGACAAGTCCATTCACGACCGCAAGGGAATTACCGAGAAAGTGGAACTGGTGAACGGTAAGAATGCCGAAACGTTGAAAGGCTGGACTGTTTATAATCTTCCCGTAGATTATGAATTTGTATCTTCCCGGAACTTTCAGGATATGAACTCGTCTGCCGCCTGTGGCATAGAGAAAAATGATGAAAGTGTTCCGGCCTACTATCGCGCTGCTTTTACCTTGGATAAGGTGGCTGATACGTTCCTGAACATGGAGTCTTGGGGAAAAGGTATGGTATGGGTGAACGGTCATGCCATGGGACGTTTCTGGGAAATCGGTCCTCAACAAACCCTGTTCATGCCGGGCTGCTGGCTGAAAAAAGGAGTGAATGAAATCATCGTTCTTGACTTGAAAGGCCCGAAAGAGGCAACCATCGTCGGATTGAACAAACCTATCCTGGATATGCTTCGTGTGGCTGTTCCTGAAACGCATCGTAAACAGGGGCAGACCATCAAACTGGAGAAGGAAACACCGGTATCTGCCGGTACTTTCAAACCAGGTAACGGTTGGCAAGAAGTGAAAGTTCCTGTTACGAAAGGACGTTACTTCTGTCTGGAAGGGCTGTCTTCTTTTGATAATACCAACATTGCCGCCATTGCGGAGTTTGATGTGTTGGATGAGAAAGGAGAGAAAATCTCTCGTGAAAACTGGAAGATTGTTTATGCCGACAGCGAGGAAACCCGTAGCGGTAACCGCACAGCCGACAAGATTTATGACCTGCAAGAAAGTACTTTCTGGCAGACGGTAGATAATACGGCTTATCCTCATCAGGTGGTGATAGATCTCGCAAAGAATATAACGTGACCGGTTTCCGTATTCTGCCACGTGCGGAACAGGGAGCTCCCGGCATGATTAAAGATTATAAGGTGTATGTAAAAGCAACCGGTTTCGGTTATTGATATACTTTTCCCGTAGGGGTGGAAACACAGACTGCTGAAGAAGCTACCGAAAAGAATTAAAGACACAGATGTAAGGAGGAAGCTTCAAAAGAAGGAAACCTGTGAGTGGAGCAATTATCGGATACTTTAGCAATTTTAAAATTTGCTAGAGTATCCGGTTTCTTTTTTATAACTTTGTGGCAGTCTATGATTCTAACCGAAAGCACAATGAAATATATATTGACCTTTATACTATCTTTTCTCTCCTTCTTGGTGTGTTCTCAGAACATAACTATTACAGATATCCCTACCATTGACCAGCTGCCGGTAAATGCCATTCATCGCGTATTCAGAGACAGCGAAGGATATATGTGGTATGGCACGGTGAACGGATTATGTCGTGATGACGGTTATCATGTGAAGTGTTTCGTTCGGACATTGAAACTCCGGGATTATTAGAGGATAATTTGGTGGAGTGTATCGCTGAGGATAAGAAGGGGAATATATGGTTCGGTACAGACAAAGGGGTGTATATTCTTGATAAATCGGACTACAGTGTACATCCTATGGACCGGGAGCGTTTGAAGAATATTCCGGTGATGTATCTATATGCTACCAGTGACGGCTATATGTGGCTGAGCTATCGTTCTATATTGGCCAAATATGACATCAACGGACAGTTGGTCAAAGAGTATCCCCTCCGGAATAAGTACGGAAGAACTACTATTTCCGGATTTTGTGAGAGCCGCAACCATGAGATTATTATTTCTGTGTGGAATGGCCGGGTATATCATTTGGACAAAGAAAAAGACGAGTTCGTTCCTTATCCTGATAAGATGAGAAGACAAAATCCTACGGTGATGGTTCAGGATAATGAACAGGACTACTTCTGGTTGGCAACCTGGGGGGATGGTGTGGTGCGTTTTGACCCTTCGGCTCCTGAAGATTCTATGTTTGTATATTCTGAAATACCGGTCAATGCTGCCGGTGAGGAGGATGGGGTCATCCTTAGTCTGGTACAGGATGATAAACTGGGGTATATCTGGTTAACCACCGGGCACGATTTCATGTCCTTACAAATACAACCGGATAAGACGTTAAAACAATTGAAATTCCAGACAGGGCTTCTGCCTGTTAATCATATGTTGGTAGAAGTTCTGAAAGGGAGGGGATGTCTATGGGTGTCGGCCTTTGACCGTCCTAGTTTCATTGTACATCTGATGGATAATATGACCAAGGATTATGCCTTGCCCGCTTTGGCGGACAGAGTAAACCGCAGTCCGGCTGTAATGGCTTTGTGTGATGACGGAGACGGTATGATGTGGATGATGCAAGAAAGAACCGGGTTGGTGTTATATGACTTGAAGCAGGATAAAGTGAAAATCTATTCGGATTTTCCCGAGCTTGTTTCGTTGTCTTTGGATAACGGACGAGAGATGACTCGAGCACGTATTAATAACGGTATTTGGGTGGCAAAAGATTTGAATAGATTGGTTTATGGTATGATCCGTAAGGGTATGGAGATGTATCTGGTGGATCTTATTGATTTGAACGGGCAGGTGGAATCGACGCTACGGTGACCAAATTGTATGAAGACTCGCACGGAATCTTGTGGATAGGCTTGAACAAAGGACTTTGCAGTTATGATGTCCGTCAGAAAGAATTAAACAGGTTTATCCCGATGTGGGGCATGTGATGGGAATCGTGGAGAATAAGGAAGGTTGATATGGATTTGTACTCAAGACAACGGTTTGTTTCAGACAACGGCGGATGAAAAACTTCGTTCTTTCAAATTGGACAAGAATTTCTCTTGTCTGTCTATTGCTCCCGATTGGATTTTGTGGTTGGGAACTTGTGACGGAGGAGTCTATTCTTATGATCCTTCAGAGAATAAGTTGGTCAGTTATAATGAGGCTTGTGGTATGAACGGTAATCAGGTGAATCAAATAGTGGCTGATGCATATAATCATATTTGGATTGATACAAACCAGAAACTGATAGAATTTAATCCTCGTAACGGTTCGTTCCGCACCTATCTTACCACGGATGGTTCTATCTTGTTGCGTCGCTTTCTTCCCACTGCTGTTTGTCAAGCAAAAGATGGCAATATTTATTGGGGCGGCATTCCGGGTATTTGCATGGTTACTCCATCAAACGGGTTGGAAAGAAAGGCTAGTGCAGTGAAGACCAAGATAACTGATATAAAGTTGCAAGGAGAATCATTGATATTCGGAGATAGAAAGAGTAGCAATTCCATTAACCGGATAGAATTGCATCCCGATGATCAGAATTTGGAAATTAGTTTTTCTTCTCTTAACCACCGTTATGCTTCAAAAATACGCTATGCTTATCGGTTGATAGGAGTGGACAAAGCGTGGGTATATGTGGAAGGTGGAAAAAACTCGGCTTTTTATAATCATCTGAGTAAGGCACTTATACTTTTCAGGTGAAAGCGACGGATGAAAATGGTCTTTGGAGTAAAGAGGTAACTGAACTGACTATCCGACGCTTCCTGCTTTTTATGAAACTTGGTGGGCGTATTTGTTCTATGTATTGATAGTGATGGGTGTATCCGGTTATAGTCTGTATCTTTATCTGAAACGCGTGGACCGTAAGAATAATGAAATGTGGGCGGACAGCAAGGAGATGATTAAAATGCGTATTTATTTGGATAGTAAGGTGAATTTGCCTGAACCTGAGTTTGCACAACTGGACAAACTTCTATTGGAGAAAGCGGTAAAAGCCGTGGAAGATAACCTTACTGAGCCTGATTTTGATGTGACAGCTCTAGCTGATGCCATGAATATGTCCCGTTCTACTTTGACCCGTAAATTGAAAGCCATAACAGGCCGAACTCCATTGGATTTTATCCGGAACATCAAGATGAAGCATGCCAGACACATGTTGGAAGATAAAGACAAAAGTGTAACAGAGGTTGCCGCTACGTTGGGGTATTTTAATCGGAAGTATTTCACCACTTGCTTTAAGGAGGAATTTGGAATGACTCCCAGTGAGTTCCAGAAATCACAACACGAAGAATAAACATCTTCCTGTCCTTTAATTGTTGCAAATAGGGGGTACAAATGCGTCAAGTTATAGCTAGAGCTATTTGTATCCCCTGTTAGCATGGTTCTTCACCTGTATTTCTATTTCCTATTTCATTCTTTTGCCACAACCTTTTACGGGGAGAAAAACACATCTTCTTCATTCATTCCCGCAGTAAAGGTATGTATAACTTAAATTTAATATAGAATGAAACATTTGTTTTTGTTGCTTACTCTGCTAAGCTTTTCATTAACGGCCTTAGCCCAGCAAAAAGTGACGGGTAAGGTGAAAGATTCTTCCGGCGAGCCTGTCATAGGAGCCAGTGTTGTTGTAAAAGGCAATAATACCATGGGAACCATTACCGATTTTGATGGAAACTTTATGTTGGATGTTCCGGCAAAGAGTGTGTTGGTTATTTCTTATATTGGCTATGTCACTCAGGAAGTCCCGACAGCAGGAAAGAATTCATTAGAGATTGTTTTAAAGGAGGATACCAAAACCTTGGATGAAGTGGTGGTGATTGGTTACGGTACACAGCGTAAAGGTGATGTGACCAGTTCTGTAGCTAGTGTGAAAGCCGACAACTTTGTAAAAGGAGCCGTGAAAGATGTGGGACAGCTGATTCAAGGAAAAGTAGCCGGTCTGGCCATTACCAACCTAACGGTGACCCGACGGGAAGTACTCAGATACGTCTTCGTGGTACAAATACCATTGGTGGAGCTAATACAGCTCCTTTGGTATTGATTGACGGAATTCCGGGAGAACTCGGTACAGTGGCTCCCGAAGATGTGGAGAGCGTGGACGTGCTGAAGGATGGTTCTGCTGCCGCTATTTATGGTACGCGCGGTACGAATGGTGTGATTTTAATTACTACCAAACAGGCTAAAGGAGTGGATATTAACCAGGTGGAGTATAATGCTACGTCAGTACTTCTCTTATAGCCAAAAAGTTGGATATGCTGAATGCAGATGAGTTCCGTACCCTTTATCCTGACCAGGACCATGGGCTGATACGGATTGGATTGATGAGATTAGCCGTACACCGGTTAGCCATGTTCATAATTTGTCATTGATGGGTGGCAATTCAAAGACTAATTATATTGCCAACTTGAACTATGCCTCTCGTCAAGGGATCATGAAAAAATCGGATTTCGAAAGTTTTCAAGGACGTATTGAGGTAACCCACCGTATGTTTGATGATAAGTTGAAGTTGAAATTCGGTTTGTTTGGTAAGAAAAACCAGATGGAATCTACAACTAGTGGGGGTAGCTTCAGAGGTTGGGTATATGGCCAGGCAACTCGTAGAAACCCGACTGATCCGGTAAGAAATGAGGATGGTACATGGAATGAGAATGTGAGCAAATTCGAATACGAGAATCCGTTGGCTTTGTTGTATGAGGCTGAAGGAAATGTAAAAAAGACGCAGTTGCGTTACAATGGAAATATTGTTTATAATCCTATCAAAGATTTGACTCTTTCTGCCGTATTCTCTTATATTCGTGACAATATGAACCGTGGCTACGGTGAAACTTTGAACCATATTTCTGCTTTGCGTGATGGATTGGCTGGTTGGTCTTCGGTAGGTGCTTATACCAAGATGGAGAAGTTGATGGAACTTACTGCACAATATAACAAAGAAATCGGTGCGCATAAATTTAGTGTCTTGGGTGGTTATAGCTACAATGAAACAGACTTTGAAGAGCTTTGGATTGATAACTATGGTTTTCAGGATGATTATTTTGGCGGATGGCATAATATTGGCATTGGTTCTGCTTTGAAAGACGGTAAAGCGAATATCGGCTCAAAGAAAACTCCTACAAATTTGATCGGTTTTTTGGGCGGGCTACCTATTCGTTCAAGAATCGTTATTTGTTGATGGGAGCTCTTCGTTATGAAGGAGCCAGCCAGTTATGGGGTACTGATAATGCATGGGGCTTTTCCCATCTATATCTGTAGGATGGAGAATTACCGAAGAAGCATTTATGAAGAATCAGAAGATATTTGATGATTTGAAACTTCGTGTGGGATATGGTGTGACGGGTTCACAGCCTAAAGATCCTTTCCTGGGGGTGGCTATGTTGAAATACGGCTCGTATGCTTTTGTAAATGGGAATTGGGTACAGACCATTGTTCCGGCATCCAATCCGAATCCTGATTTGAAATGGGAGGAAAAGAAAGAAACCAATATTGGTTTGGACTTCGTTTCATGGGGTGGCCGTTTGTCCGGTTCTATTGATTATTATAACCGTGATGTGGATGGCTTGATATACGAATATGGAGTACCGACTCCTCCGAACTTGTATAATAAGACGATGGCCAATGGGGGTACAATGAGAAACCGTGGTGTGGAAGTGTTGGTAACTGTGGTTCCTGTTCAGAATAAAGATTTTGAATGGAGCACTACCGGAACATTCTCTTTGAACTCTAATAAGCTAATCAGTTTGTCTGGCAGCATCTTTAAGTCGGATTATGACTATTTTAATACGGGTACAGTGGAATACTCCGGTCAGGTAGCCGATTCTCACAGAGTACAGGTAGGTGAAAGCATCGGTAATTTTTATGGCTTTAAGTAGTAGATGTGGACAGTGAAGGTCGTTGGATCTACGAAGACAGGAATGGTGAGTTGGTGAACTATAAAGATTTTACTCATGCTCCCGAAGATAAGCATGTTATTGGTAACGGTCTTCCTAAATGGTATGCGGGATGGAACAATACTCTTCGTTATAAAAACTTCGACTTGAATGTGACGATGCGTGGCGCGTTTGGTTTCCAGATAATCAATGGTGGACGTATGAATTATGAGAATGTAAAAAACAGCCGTTTTGAAAATCGTTTGAAGTCTGTGAATGACTTGGTATTTGGCAAGCATACGTTGAGTCCGGAAGTAGAACCGGAATTCAATAGCTATTATGTAGAAGATGGTGACTACTGGAAGATTGACAATATCACTTTGGGATATAGCTTCGGTCAGGTAGGTAAATATATAAAGTCACTCCGTATTTATGGTTCGGTATTGAATGCTTTGACTATAACCGGATATAAAGGTATTGATCCGGAAGTATCAACAGATGGTTTGACTCCGGGGTATGATACACGTGACAGATATCCGAGTGTGCGCTCATTTACTTTCGGCGTTAATGTGAAATTTTAATGAACTAAAAAGGAATTGAAGATGAAAACAAATATAAAATTATGGACAATGGGACTGATGACAGCCGCATTGTTGGGAAATACAGCTTGTACTGATTTACTGCATGAGAGCTATGGACAGGTAGTGTCTGAGGATTACGTACCGAAAACGGAGGAAGATGTCAGTTATCTGGTAAATGCCGCTTATATACCTTGGCGTGAAACGTTGCTGCAATGGAACGGAGTGGTTCGTGCACAGGAATTGTGTGCGGATCAAGATGTTCTTCCTGCCCGTGATGGTATTGGATGGGTAGACGGTTATATCTATAAAAGATGGCATCAGCATACTTGGACTACCGAGGATGACGGTGTGCTTCAAGGATGGGAACGTACGTACAATGGTGTGAATACCTGTAACCGTATTTTATCTCAGATAGAAGAAGGTGTGATCAGTGTGGATGGAGAAACGAAAGAAAAGTTGATTGCCGAATTGAAAGTACTGAGGGCTTCATATTATTATATTTTGATTGATTTGTATGGTAATGTGCCCATTGTGACAGATTTTAAAGATACTTCTTTGCCGCAACAGTCTACTCGTAAAGAGGTCTTTGACTTTATTGTGAAAGAAATAACGGAGAATATGGATTTGTTGTCCGAAACGCCGAGAGGTTATTATTATGGACGTTTCAATAAGTGGGCGGCTCATACATTGCTGGCCAAAATGTATTTGAATGCTGAAGTTTGGTCGGGTACTGCTCAATGGCAGAAATGTATTGACGAGTGTGATATCGTGATTAATTATGCCGAGAAGTCCGGAGAATATGCATTGGAGAATAATCAGAAGGATGTTTTTGTAACGCATAATGAGAATTCTAAAGAAATTATCTTTGCATTGCCGTTTGATGAAATTTATGTGACAGGATGGAATGATTTTGATTTTCATATGTACACTTTAGCACCTGAGAATCAAGATACTTACCAATTGACTGCACGTCCTTGGGGAGGCGTGTGCGCAGTGCCTCAGTTTATTAATTCTTTTGATGAGGATGATGCACGTTTAGAGGATAACTATATTCAAGGTCAGCAATATACCTATTCCGGTGAAATCTTGAAGCGTAGTATTGATGGGAAACCATTGATTTATACGGTAGATGTCCCCTCTATTGATCAGTCGGATGTGGATGATGGGTTCCGTTGGGGTAAATTTGAATATGCCACCGGTATAACCAACCGTTTGAGCAATGACTGGCCGTTGTTACGATATGCGGATGTATTGATGATGAAAGCGGAGTCATTGATGCGTTTGGGCAAATCGGGAGCAGGTGCTTTGGTGACTCAGGTACGTGAACGCGCCTTCAAGAATGAACCTGAAAAAGCGCAAGTTACAGACGCGGAACTGATGGGAGGAAGTGTATATGATTATGGTCGGAGAGATAGTTATAAGACAGAACATGATGGAGGAACGGATATTAAATATGGTCGTTTCCTTGATGAGCTTGGTTGGGAGTTTTGTCAGGAAGGACGCCGCCGTCAGGACATGATTCGTTTTGGCATCTTCACTACAAAAGCTTGGTTCTCTCATGATAAGAGTGATGAAACCAAAATCTGTATCCTATTCCAAATAAAGTATTGTTGACCAATAGTAATCTGAAACAGAATCCGGGATATTCTAAATAGTATTTATTGGATGTTTTTTTAAGGATGAAAAGGTTGTTTTTTCTTTTCTACATTAAATTAGAAAGAATTATGAGTAAAAAGATTTCAATAAGTTTGTTGCTCCTCTGTCTGGGATTATTTTCCCAGGCACAGAACTATCAGAAAATGCCGCAAGGAGTTAAGACTACTGTACAAGGTATGGATGTTGAAGTGGCATTTATTCTCCATCCATTGTCCGGGTATATAAGACACCGGAGGGAAGTTCGTATGACAAGAAGAGCCTTGTAGTAATGAAAGAGCCTGAGGAGACCTTTGTGGAGTTTGCAATGAATAAAGAGTATATTCGTTTAAAGTCGGATGCATTACAGGTGGAGGTCAATTCATCTACAGGTGGAATCAATTTTTATGATGCAACCGGAAGGGTGTTGTTAAAAGACAAGGATTATGGAACACAGTTCACCCCGTTTGATGATGCGGGTACTTTTTCTTACAATGTCCGGCAGGCTTTTTTATTAGATAAGGATGAAGTGATTTATGGATTGGGGCAACAACAGACTGGAAAAGTGAATCAGCGCAATCAAAAACTTTTTCTTCGTAACAAGAATATGAGTATCTGTATTCCTTTTATTCATTCAGTGAAAGGTTACGGACTTTATTGGGACAATTATTCCCCAACTATGTTTACGGATAATCCGCAAGAAATGTCATTCGATTCTGAAGTGGGCGATTGTGCCGACTATTATTTCATTTATGGTAGCAATGCGGACGGCGTGATAGCCGGAGTCCGTGATTTGACCGGGCAGGCTCCTCTTTATCCGCTGTGGACACTTGGATTCTGGCAGTGCCGCGAGCGTTATAAGAGTCCGGATGAACTGTGCGAAGTGGTTGATGAATACCGTGATCGGAAAGTTCCTTTGGATGGAATCATTCAGGATTGGCAGTATTGGGGATGTGATTCTAACTGGAACTCCATGAAGTTCCAGAATCCTCGCTATATTAATAAGATGGGCGACAAAGAATACATGAAATATCTTCCGAATGGTGAGAATCCGGATGCACGTTATGGTACTCCAAGGATAAAAAGCCCTCAAGAAATGATTGACTATATACACAAGCGGAATGCGCATATCATGATTTCTGTATGGGCCTCTTTTGGTCCGTGGACAGAGATGTATCATAAGATGGACAGTCTGAATGCTTTGCTTCATTTTGAGACTTGGCCGCCTAAAGCCGGAGTGAAACCTTACGATCCGTTCAATCCTGTAGCAAGAAGTATTTATTGGAATGAAATGAAAAAGAATATCTTTGATCTAGGTATGGACGCTGGTGGTTGGATTCTACCGAACCCGATCATCTGGAGATTCAAGATAAAGATTTTGATACAAAAACTTATTTAGGTTCTTTCCGAAGAGTTCACAATGCTTTTCCTTTGATGTCCAATAAAGGTGTTTATGAGCACCAGCGTGCTACCACTTCCGACAAGCGGGTATTCTTACTTACCCGTTCTTCATTCTTGGGACAGCAGCGTTATGCTTCACATTCATGGAGTGGAGATGTCGTTTCTACTTGGGAAGTGATGCGCAAGCAACTGGCAGCTGGCCTGAATTATTCTTTGTGTGGTATTCCTTACTGGAACACTGACTTGGGAGGATTTTTTGCTTGGAAATATAATAATGATGTTAATAATATTGCTTATCATGAGTTACACGTCCGTTGGTATCAGTGGGGAGCTTTCCAACCTATCATGCGTTCTCATAATTCCAGTCCTGTTGCTGTAGAGATCTATCAGTCGGCGATAAAGGTGATTGGGCTTATGATGCATTGGAGAAATATACCCATTTGCGTTATCGCTTATTACCTTATTTATATAGTACTACTTGGGAAGTAACAAATAAGGCAGGCAGCATTATTCGTCCTTTGGTGATGGATTTTCCGAAAGACAAGAAAAGTACTTGATATGGATACGGAGTATATGTTCGGACGTAGTTTTTTAGTACGTCCGGTAACTGATTCTCTCTATACATGGCAGGATAAAAAACAGAATGGTTATCAGAAAAATATGCGGAAAATAGAGAAAACGGATGTATATTTGCCTGAGGGAAGTAACTGGTTTGATTTCTGGACTGGGGCAAAGTTGGCTGGTGGCCAAACCATACAGCGTGAAGTACCTATTGATATCATGCCTGTTTATATCCGTGCCGGTTCTATAATTCCTTGGGGCCTGCGGTGCAGTATGCCACAGAAAAAAGTTGGGATGACCTGGAGATTCGTGTTTATCCGGGTGCTAATGCAACTTTATTCTTTATGAGGATGAGAACGATAATTACAATTATGAAAAGGGAGTTTATTCTACTATCACTTTCCGTTGGGATGATAGTAACCGTACTTTGCACATCAGCGACCGTGAAGGAAGATATCCCGGAATGTTGGAAAAGAGGAAGTTCAAAGTAGTTCTCGTAAATCATAGATCAGGAGAAGGCGATAAACCATTGAAGGAGGAAAGATGGTGAATTATACCGGTACGGCAATTGAGGTGAAACTTTAGAATGTTCATATTGAATATCCAGCAGAATAAATAAAGAAACGATAAAATACATTATGAATTTACTTAAAACCATTTTATCCACTTCCGTTTTTGCTATAGCTTCTGTAGCTTTGCATGCTCAGCTACCCGCAAAAGTAGAAAGTTTTCCAGTCAGGGATGTGCGGCTCACCGCCAGCCCTTTCAAACACGCAGAGGATATGGATATCCGTTATCTGCTGGGAATAGACCCCGACCGTCTGTTAGCTCCTTATTTGAAGGAAGCTGGTCTTTCCCCTAAAGCCGAAAATTATACCAATTGGGAAAATACAGGGCTGGACGGTCATATTGGCGGACATTATTTATCGGCCCTTTCCTATATGTATGCCGCTACGGGAAATAAGGAGATCAAGGCGCGTCTGGATATATGATAAGTGAACTGAAACGCTGCCAGGATGCCGCCGGTGACGGTTATCTGTGTGGAGTTCCAAACGGGCGCAAAATGTGGAAAGAAATAGAGGAAGGAAACATTCGCGCGTCCGGTTTCGGATTGAACGACCGCTGGGTTCCTCTTTACAATATTCATAAAATATATGCCGGCCTTCGTGATGCAACTCTTCAGACCGATAGCCGGGAGGCAAAGGAAATGTTGGTGAAACTCACGGACTGGATGATTCGTCTGGTATCCAAGTTGAGCGATGAACAGATACAGGATATGCTGCGCAGCGAACATGGAGGGCTGAACGAAACATTTGCCGATGTGGCCGCTATCACCGGCGACAAACGCTACTTGAAACTGGCTCACCAATTTTCTCATCACACCGTGTTGCAGCCTTTGTTGAGACAGGAGGATAAACTGACTGGTATGCACGCCAATACCCAAATACCGAAAGTGATAGGTTTCAAACGTATTGCCGATTTGGAAGGCAACCGGGACTGGAGCGAGGCCGCCCGCTATTTCTGGGAAACAGTGGTAAACCATCGAAGCATCACCATCGGAGGTAACAGTGTGCGTGAGCATTTTCATCCGGCTGATGATTTCAGCAGTATGCTCACCAGCGAGCAGGGGCCTGAGACTTGTAACACCTACAATATGCTCCGCCTTACAAAAATGCTGTATGAAACGAGTGCGGACGTTCATTTTATGGATTATTACGAACGGGCGCTTTATAACCATATCCTTTCCACGCAAGATCCTGTGCAAGGCGGATTTGTTTATTTTACCCCGATGCGTGCCGGTCATTACAGGGTCTATTCGCAGCCTCAGGCCAGTTTCTGGTGTTGTGTGGGATCGGGGATGGAAAATCATGCCCGTTATGGTGAAATGATTTATGGACACAAGGATAATAATCTGTATGTCAATCTTTTCATTCCGTCTACCTTGCGCTGGGGAGATACCCAAATTGAGCAACAGACGGCTTTTCCCGATGAGGAGGGGAGTACTCTTGTTATTTCTCCGGAAAAGGGAAAGAAAGAATTTACCCTTCTTTTCCGTATTCCCGAATGGACGAAGCCGGAAGCATTACGCTTGTCTGTTAATGGTAAACGGCAGAACGTAACGGTCAAAGAGGGATATGTTAGCCTGAACCGTACTTGGTCAAAAGGTGACAAAGTAAGGCTGGAACTGCCGATGCATTTGCGTGCCATTGCACTGCCGGATGGTTCTGCCAACTATTCCATCTTATATGGACCGATTGTGCTGGCCGCCCGGTTGGGCAAGCAAAATCAGGATGGTATGTTTGCCGATGACAGTCGTGGCGGACACATTGCTGCCGGACCGCGCCTGCCTTTACAAACGATGCCTGTCATTGTGGGGGATAAGAACAATCTTCTTTCTCATCTGAAAAAGTGGAAGGTAAGCCGTTGACATTTACATTGTCCGGAGTTTATCCCGAACGCTATGAGGGTATGACTGTGGAACCGTTTTTCCGTTTATATGAG
>ENA-OQHP01000010-OQHP01000010.1-human-gut-metagenome-genome-assembly--contig:-NODE-10-length-63457-cov-2.732496_pt1 | contig 63457 bp, 65 predicted proteins | sample MGYA00242563_ERZ504717 | MGnify/ENA primary metagenome ERZ504717 (study PRJEB26092, sample SAMD00036212) | human gut metagenome | host: Homo sapiens | study: EMG produced TPA metagenomics assembly of... | reverse complement strand
TTCTTTCTTTTTATATCTGCATAAAAAGGTTTCCTATTTTTCTAAATGTTCGTTTTGGGATAGTTTTAAATGGTAGATGCTTTATATGATTTTACAGAGGGGTATATGTGATAAGTTTTCCATATATTGATGGTGGATTATGATTAGGTTTTGTGATATTTGTTATTATAGATGTATAGAAACTCTTAAAATAGATCCATATACCGAGATCAGGAAACAAACTTATTATTAGCTTTAGTGTGTATGATGGAGATAACTATATTCATAATCTTTAGGATGCGGGATGTTTGTTTAATCGTTTGCAGAAACTGAATATGTTTCAAGAGAAGGTGTATCTCTTGATTCTTCTCCTTTTTTACGTATTTCGTTAGGAGTAGCTCCGATATTTCTTTTACAGTAGGTTGTAAAATGGGAGAAAGTCTTGAAATGATAGTCCAGCATTATTTGTTTGATGGGTAAAGTACTTTTTTTAATTTGAATTCAATTTCATAAGATGTTTGTTTTTGTAACCATTGATATGGTGTATCTCCATGGAAGTTTTTTTGAATAACTGTGTGAAAACAGTATCATTATATCCACATAAAACAGCTAGTTCTTTGGCTGTTCTGCAAGCTTTGTAATGTGTCATGACGGATACGAAGAATTGAAGGTCGTTAGATAGCGCATCACGGAAAATGGAGGCAATTTCATTCTTCTTATAGCAAATTTTAAATAATGAGAACAATTCATATTCTTTGGCTCGATGTAAGTCGGGAATTTCTGTTCCATTTTTCATGTAATCGACCAGCAAATCTAAGTAGGAACGCATTAACGGATAAATGGGAAGGACTTCTACCGGTTTTACTTCTTCGATGGATATATCTTGCAGATACTCTATTGTTCTGCTATGTAGATAAGGAGCCACAATATTACATGCATGAATGACAAGTTGTACTTCATCCATTGCCTTGATTTTACATTGATGCAGGCTGCTGATGAAGAAAAATTCATTCTGCATTGCCATCAGAGGCATGGATTCTATATGATCTCTGAATAGGCATAATGATCCTTTTAGAACAAAACAAACTTGAAATTCATGGGTTTCGTTCAAGTTTTGGATAATCTCTCCTTTACTTATATGAAGACACCTGAATTGGCTGAATCTGGATAGCGCAAGAGGATCACGGTATAAATTCTTTAGTAAAAATAGCATTTCCATACATTATAAACATTTTAAGATAAAAAAGTTTTGATACATCTATCCCGGACAAATATAACTTGATATTTAAAATGTTTTAAAGCTATAGGAGGAATATGCAACTAAATCATTGCTAATATGAAATTGAATCTTCTGTTTAAGAAAGAGTTTATCAACATATGAAATTATAAGGTATTTAAGGCCGGATGCTTTGGATGGTAGCTTATAAAGTGGAAGATGTTTACTGATTTTTTTATGAGTGAATGTAAATAAGTGATTTGGAATGGAGATAAATCTAAGGATCTTTTTCTTATTGCAATGAACAATAAGGAAATTACAAATAAAAATCCGAATATAAGGCCGCTCATGTGATACTGATTACTAAGTATCGATTATATAAGTATTCCCCATCTTCGGGAGTATGGTTCAAAGTACAAAGCAACCATTGGCATAATGGATTATTTGTGTCGTGGGAACAATAGAAGTAAATAAGGAATGACGGACTACCTATAAGTAGGGTAAGTACTGTCAGAATCTCTATTGTTCTATGATGAAGTGTCTTGTTCACAGGCATTTCATGATGTGTCAATTTAATCATGCTTGCTTTTTTTACAAAATTGGTTATAGAAATACATACTGATAATACCTATTAATGGTGATAATTTTCGGCTTTATACCTAAAAATAAGTACTCATGTATTTTATGATGTATATGATTATCAGTAATAAAAGCCCAATTTTTAGGTATTGTGTACTCTTGGTGGCAAGGGTAACTTTGCAACAAATTTGAAAACATAAAATAATAACTATTAATCAATAAAACTAAAGTATTATGAAATTGAAAAACTTTTTAGCGATGATGGCTATTGCATTGTGTGCAGTAGCATGTAGTGACAATGATGATAAAAAGGAAGATACCGTGATTCCGGCTCAGGAGGTTGCTGGTATTTACAATGGAACATTATCACTCTCAGTATCAGGAAATGATCAAGGAACGTCTGACAGTCAGGTGAAAATTACTGCGGAAGAAGGGGAACTGTTCAAGTTCTTCTAGTTGGCGGTGCTGGTGAAGGAATGATGTCATTGCCGGATATTGCTATACCTGGAATTAAAGTGCATACCTCCGATAATGTCACTTATATTTTGCCGGAAAGTGCTGTTGATGTAACTGTTGGTTCTGTAAAATATACAGGAAGTTTACAAGGAACGATTAAGGATGAAAAGGCTGATCTGATCTTTACACTAAAGCCGGGAGCCATGCCTATGGCTATTACTGCGACTTTTGTAGGCACTAAATAGCATGAAAAGATATCTCTCTATTATAACCATACTGGGAATGATGCTTTTGCCATTCTCGGCATGTGATGGTATTTTGGAAGGAATATATGATAGTCCTGCTGCTTCGGATAGTAATGAATTGGGTTTTATAAGAACAGACCCTTCTACCCATTCGGGTACTATTTATATTGATGCTACTGATTATAGACGTTGGACTTTTATCGATTTCCATACACAAAAAGTAGATTCTGTAAATGTGACGGATTCTGAACAGAAAGAACCGGAGGAATGGGATATTGCTGTTCATCGTTATGATGTTAAAACCAATGCTGGAGCAGTATTGGAAACCGGTTTCACAGGTTTTCTGCTTTACGGAATGCGGATGCGATGCCCGAAGGAGCCTATGTTGAGGATGTTTGGACTACCGCTAAGATAGCCATTGATATGTCAGGTATGATGGATGGTAATATTGTTTATATGGAATCCTATTATAATGAAGAACTATCCAAATGGTTGAATGTTGATAAAAGTAATATGCCACCTACCTATACTCTTTCAAACAAGGTTTATATGGTAAAGCTGAAAGATGGAACTTATGCGGCTGTTCGTCTCACAAATTATATGAATGCTAGTGGTGTAAAAGGCTTCATGACTATTGATTATATTTATCCGTTTGAATTGTAAACCGACATACGATATGCATAGACTACTCAGAAACGTGTGCTTGATACTGTGTTGGCTGATGGCGGTATCAGTATCAGCACAACGAATTATTTCGGGAACTGTATTTGATGAAAATAAAGAACCTCTGACGGGAGCAACAGTTTCCGTAAAAGAAAAAGTAACTTTGGGAACACTACGGATACACAGGGAAAATACATGTTGAAATTACCCGATAATAGAGAATATACTCTACAGGTTTCATACATGGGGTATATCTCGCAGACTCATAAAGTGTCTGTCAGTAAAACAGGTAAAGTTGATTTTATACTGAAAGAAGATGCTGTAAATATGGAAACTGTAGTTGTAACGGGAACCCGTACTCCGAAACTCCTGAAAGATGTTCCCATTGTAACTCGTGTCATTACTGCCGATGAAATAAAAAAGTAGATGCTACCCATATTGGAGATTTACTTCAGGCAGAACTGCCGGGAATTGAATTCTCTTATTCCATGGACCAGCAAGTTTCTCTCAATATGCAAGGATTTGGTGGAAATGCTGTACTTTTTCTGGTTGATGGTGAGCGTCTGGCAGGTGAGACTTTGGATAATATAGACTACAACCGATTGAATATGAGCAATGTGGAGCGTATTGAAATTGTAAAAGGTGCGGCTTCTTCACTCTATGGTTCGAATGCGGTAGGAGGAGTGGTAAACATCATAAGTAAAGTGCCTGCGGAGCCTTGGACTGTGAATCTCAATGGACGTTACGGGGCTTATAATGAGCAGCGTTATGGAGGAACAATAGGTTTCAATGTTGGAAAATTCAATAGTGTGACTAATGTACAGCATACCCAAGTAGATGAAAAAGATTTGGCAGATGGAAAAACAAATGAGGAAACGGAGGATTGGGCATTTAAAAAGGTGTATGGTGATAAAACTTGGAATTTCAAAGAACGTTTGGTCTATACTGCTAATGACCATCTGAAACTGACGGCACGTGCCGGATATTTTTTTTCGTGAACGTGAGAAGTCACAGACTAGTAAAGACCGTTATCGAGACTTCAGTGGTGGGGTGAAAGGAAATTATGTATTGGATAAAGATAAGGATCTGGAAATAGCTTATTCTTTCGACCAGTATGATAAGAGCGACTACTTGCCGCAAGACGCTAATGATGTACGTGATTATAGTAATGTACAACATTCGGTTCATACTTTTTATAATCATACTTTTGTCGGTAAGCATATTCTCACCGTGGGTGGTGATTATATGCGTGATTATTTAATGTCCTATCAGTTTGCCAATAATGGAAGTAAACATCAGTATACAGTGGACGGCTTTGCACAGTTTGACTGGAACCCGACGAAATATTTCAATGTCATCACAGGATTACGTTTTGATTATTATTCAGATTCCGATATTAATCATTTCTCTCCCAAATTAGGACTGATGTATAAAATAGGAAACTGTTCATTGAGAGGTTCCTATGCCGGTGGTTTCCGAGCTCCTACTTTGAAAGAAATGTATATGAATTTTGATATGGCAAGTATTTTTATGATTTATGGTAATCCTGACTTGAAGCCTGAAACCAGCCATAATTTTTCTCTTTCGGCAGATATATGAAAGGTCGTTATAATTTGACGGTGACAGGTTTCTATAATGTAGTTGATAATCGTATCACTACGGCGTGGAGTGAGGCGTTGAAAGGGCAGGTATATACCAATATATCAAATATCAGGATATCCGGTGCCGAGGCAAATGCTTCCGTCAAATATCCTTGTGGACTGTCGGCACGTTTATCTTACGCCTATACACACGAGAATATAAAGAAAGGGCAACCTGTCATTTCAAGTACTCGCCCGCATACGGCTACTGTCCGTCTTGAGTATGACAAGCATTGGAAGAACTATGCGTTTAATGTTGCTTTGAACGGACGCTTTCTGTCCAAGGTGAATACGGAGGAATATACTTCGAACACTTCTTATGAAGAAACTGAGAAGGTGACTTATCCGGCGTATACAATGTGGAAGCTTACGTTGTCTCAGAAAGTATGGAAAGGTGTTGATATGACTTTGGCGGTAGACAACCTGTTTAATTATGTCCCTTTCCGTTATTATAATAATTCGCCTGCTACTAAAGGAACAACTTTTTCAGCCGGTTTGTCATTGGATATAGAACAATTGTTCAAATGAAATTTGGCTGCTAATACTAAATAAACTATGTGATTTAAATAAAGATATGAAGAAGAAACAATTATTGATTGGCGGAGGGATAGCAGTCATCTTGCTGCTTTTGTTTGGTGTATGGAATCTTTGGTTCAGTGCAACTAAAGTGGCTTTCATCAACTATCAGGTAATCAGTTTAGGGCAGATATCTAAAGCTAATGACAATTCATTTATTAAAATCAGTGAACTGAGCACAGATGATCTGAACCGATTGGCCGGTTATGATATGGTATTTATCAATGCCATGGGATTAAGGATTACTGAAGAGCAACGTGCGCAAATACAAAAGGCAGCCGATGGTGGTCTGCCGGTATTGACTACTGCCGCTACCAATCCTGCAAACAAGATTATTTCATTGGATTCCATCCAAGCGGATACATTGAAACATTATCTGTCTAATGGAGGACGTCGTAACTATCGCAGTATGCTGAATTATGTGCGTGTGCATATTGATAAAAAACTATTCTCTGTGTCTGAACCGGAAGCCGTAATGAAACGTGCCGATGATGTGCTTTATCACATGGATCCAAAGAAACCCGAAGACGAAGAGTTGGGTTTCAATACGGTAGCCGGATACAATACTTTTCTGCAACATAACGGCTTGTGGAAAGAGAATGCTCCGCGTATTATTGTGACCGGTCCGATGGGTGAACCTTCCGGGCTTATTGCTAAATTGGAGGAAACTGGCAATATGGTTTATCCTATACGTTCCATGCGTTCTTTTATTCAGAACCATGGAATTGATTCTGTCCGTCCGTCTGCTATTATCAATATGGCGCATGGACGTATGGGTGAACCTATTGTAGATTATCTGGCGAAACAGAATATACCGCTTTTCTCTCCATTGAATGTAAATCGCTTGGTAGAGGAGTGGGAGAGGGACAAGATGGGATGAATGGCGGCTTTATGTCACAAGTATTGTTACTCCCGAGATAGATGGAGCTATCCGTCCGTTCGCTCTTTTTGGACATTATAAGGATGAGGAGGGTTTGCAACACGCTTATGCTATTCCAGAACGCTTGGAAACTTTTGTAGAAACAGTTAATAACTATATTGCTCTGCAGCGTAAACCCAATAGTGAGAAACGCGTTGCTATTTATTATTATAAAGGTCCTGGTCAGAATGCACTGACTGCGGGTGGTATGGAAGTGGTTCCTTCACTTTATAACTTGTTGCAGCGTATGAAACGCGAGGGCTACAAGGTGGACGGTTTGCCTACCTCTTCGAAAGAATTGGAACAGATGATACAATCTCAAGGAGCCGTATTTGGTTCGTATGCCGAAGGAGCTTTTGATCGGTTTATGGAAACCGGCAAGCCCGAACTCATAACAAAAGAACAATATGAGAGTTGGATAAAGAAATCCATTCGTCCTGAAATGTATGCCGAAGTAATAGCTGCCAATGGTGAATTTCCCGGAGCATATATGACTACTTCCGACGGCCGTTTAGGAGTAGCTCGTTTGCAATTTGGAAATGTGGTGCTCTTGCCACAGAATGCGGCCGGTAGTGGGGATAATGCATTTAAAGTAGTACATGGAACCAATGCAGCTCCTCCACATACTTATATTGCTTCTTATCTGTGGACACAATTCGGATTTAAAGCTGATGCGTTGATTCATTTCGGTACTCATGGCAGTTTAGAGTTCACTCCGCGCAAACAAGTTGCTTTGTGCAGCAATGACTGGTCCGACCGTCTGGTAGGTGCATTACCTCATTTTTATATTTATTCCATCGGCAATGTAGGTGAAGGGATGATTGCTAAGCGTCGTTCGTATGCGGGATTGCAATCTTATCTTACTCCACCTTTTATGGAAAGTAGTGTCCGCACCATTTATCGTGAACTGACTGAGGCTGTCAAAACATACAATAATTTACTTCCGGCCGATGGGCAGGCTGTACTGTCTACCGGAAATAAAGACGCTTTGAACCGTGCTTCATTGGCGGTAAAGAAACTCACGGTGAACTGGGCATCCATCGTGAATTGGAATTGGATAGTCTTCTTACTGTTCCTTATGCCGAGGAAGATATTCAGCGTATAGAAAATTTTGCAGAGGAACTGGCAAATGAGAAGATTACAGGTCAGTTGTATACAATGGGGATTCCTTATGAACCCATTCGTATTACTTCCAGTGTGTATGCTATGGCTACCGAGCCGATAGCCTATAGTCTGTTGGCATTAGATAACTACGTAATCGTGCGGACGGACAGGTAGAGAAACATCGCACTCTTTTACTCAGCGTTATTTAGAACCTGCACGTGATTTGGTCACTCGTCTGTTGGCTGATCCATCGTTGGCTTCTGATGAATTGATTTGCCGTATTACTGGCATTACTTCCGATGAACTTGCTAAAGCACATGAAATCAATAAATCCCGTAATACTCCTCAAGGCATGATGACCATGATGATGGCATTAGCTGAAGAGGCTCCGGCTGAGGCTAAAACACATGCTGATATGAGCAGTGGAATAATGCAGGCTGACCAAAGCGGATGTTCGAAAAGGAATAGCATATCCGGGTCTATGAAAGAGAAAATGAAGGAAATAGCGAAAGGTATGAATCCTGAGAAAGCTATGGAACTTGCAAAAAAAATGGGTGCAAGCCTGAAGCTTTAAAGAAAATGGAAACAGGAATGTACAAGAGTCGTGCTGTAGGTATGAATACACTGGCCAAAGATACGGTTACAATGAAAACAACTTCTCGAGGAAAACGTGAAAAAGCGGATAGTGATAAATTCGGAGGCATGGAAGCGATGATGAAAGCTATGATGTCCAAGAAAAAAGAATATTCTAAAGAGGAGATGAATTTTGCTTTGGCTGTCGTGGAAGTAGAACGTACCTTGAAGAATGTGGGCAATTATAAGAGTGCTCTTTTGGAAAGTCCGGAAAGAGAATTGACCTCTATGGTGAATGCGTTGAACGGAGGATATACGCAGCCTTCACCGGGTGGTGATCCCATCGCCAATCCTAATACATTACCTACAGGACGAAATCTTTTCGCTATCAATGCTGAAGAAACTCCGTCGGAATCTGCATGGGAAAAGGAAAACAATTGGCTGACAACACTATCGAAATGTATCGCCGTCGTCATAATGACTCTGTTCCTCGTAAAGTAAGTTATACATTATGGAGTGGAGAATTTATAGAAACCGGCGGTGCTACTATTGCACAGGTGCTTTATATGCTGGGTGTAGAGCCTGTTCGTGATACGTTTGGGCGTGTGACGGATCTTCGTCTGATTCCTTCTGCTGAATTAGGCCGTCCTCGTATTGATGTGGTAGTGCAGACTAGCGGGCAGCTGCGAGATATTGCCGCTTCACGTCTGTTTCTTGTTAATCGTGCCGTAGAGATGGCTGCCAATGCTAGAGAAGATCAATTTGAAAATCAAGTAGCAGCAGGTGTTGTGGAAGCTGAACGTGTATTAATAGAAAAAGGTCTGACTCCAAAAGAGGCCCGTGAAATGTCTACTTTCCGTGTGTTCGGAGGAGTGAATGGTAATTATGGTACGGGTATACAAAGTATGGTGCAATCTGGTGACCGTTGGGAAAGTGAAAAGGAAATCGCCGATGTTTATTTGAATAATATGGGTGCTTTTTATGGTAGTGAAAAGAATTGGGAAACTGTTCGCCAATTTGCTTTGGAAGCTGCTTTGACACGTACGGATGCGGTTATTCAGCCACGTCAAAGCAATACATGGGGTGCATTAAGTCTGGATCATGTGTATGAGTTTATGGGAGGTATGAATCTTGCTGTCCGTAATGTGACCGGTAAAGATCCTGATGCGTATCTGAGCGACTATCGTAACCGTAACAATGCCCGTATGCAAGAGGTGAAAGAAGCTATTGGTATAGAGAGCCGTACCACAATATTCAATCCTGCTTATATTAAGGAAAAAATGAAAGGGGAGGCCGGCGCAGCTAATACTTTTGCTGAGATTGTGCAAAATACGTATGGTTGGAATGTCATGAAACCTCAGGCTGTTGATAAGGAAATGTGGAATGAGATATATGATGTGTATGTAAAGGATAAATTTAACTTGGGAGTGCAGGATTATTTTGAAAAGCAGAACCCTGCCGCTTTGGAAGAAATGACTGCGGTAATGATGGAAACTATCCGTAAAGGAATGTGGCAGGCTAGCGGGCAACAGATAGCGGATATTGCCAAACTACATACCGATTTGGTGAATAAATATAAACCGTCTTGTTCTGGTTTTGTTTGTGATAATGCTAAATTACGTCAGTTCATAGCTTCTAAAACGATGCACAGACTGCATCCCGGTATAAGGAAAACATCAGTCAGATACGTGAAGTTGCTGCTTCAAAAGAGCAAAAGGGTATGGTGATGAAAAAGAAGAGATGAATACAGTCGGTACGGAACAACAGACGAATACGGTAAGCAATACTGTTGTTTGTGTTGTAGTGGTGGCTGCAGTTCTTGTTTTAATTGTATTGGTGCGTTGTCGCCGTAAAAAAATGCAAGAATAACAGGCTATGGAAACAGTTGTAGTTGTTCTTATGATATTGGTCTGTTTCAATTTTATGATGAAACAGACATTTCGTAAACGAGGATCGGTTGCAGCAATAGCTGTTGTAGCCACCCTCTTTGTGGGACTGATGTGGCCATATGCTATTCAGCAGTCTAAGACACAGATTGCTGATTGGTTGGCAAATGTCCAATTGATGCTTGACACTTCGGTTGTGCTTACAGTGGAAGTTGCCTTACAGATGGCTTTTTGTATGTTGGCTGTTCATGTGCTTACTACAGGGCCTGTTAAGAAACGTACTCTTTTGGCTTACCGTGCTTTACGTTGGTTTCCGGGGATTTTGATATTTCCTGTCTTGTTTAGCGGATTGGTATATCTTATCTTCTCTTTTCCGGGTGTTTCCTTTTCTCTTGTCGCATGGAGTATGGCGGCAGGTGTATTGATATTGATTTCTGCAGGCACATTGTTTCTTCGTTATCTTTTGCCGGAAAAGGAATTACGGTTGGAGCTATTGTTCCTCACTAATGCATTGACCGCCATATTGGGAATTATTGCTACTGTAAATGGTCGTACCGCCGTAACAGGTGTAAGCGAGGTGGATTGGGGGGCATTGACCGGCTTGATAATTATGCTGGCAGGTGGAGGACTCATTGGATTGGTTATATATAAATATAGACGAATAAAAACAAACATTTAAAACTTACTGACATTATGAATCTTATATCAGACATTCTGTTTTGGATTTCGAACGGACTTTTAGTCCCTGTTGTTGTATTGCTTATTATTCTTTTCATCCGTTCGCTATTATTGATAGGCAGTTTTTTCGGGCAGTATCTGGCTATTCGGCGTACGGATGCGTTGTTGCGTCAACAGCTTGATACATTGACTATAGATACTTTGTCCGAATTGGAAGGCAAACTTCCTGTGAAGTCTAACTCGTTGGTCATTGCGTATATCCGTCGGGTGTTGGAGTCAAAAGACCGTCCGGCACATGTGCAGCGCCTGTTGGCTGATTTTGAAATTACTGCTGATAAGGATTTGGCTATTTCAAAAACATTGACCAAGATGGGACCGATGCTTGGATTGATGGGTACATTGATTCCAATGGGACCTGCTTTGGTGGGACTTTCTACTGGTGATATCGCTTCTATGGCGTATAATATGCAGGTCGCTTTTGCTACGACTGTAGTTGGTCTGTTTTCTAGTGCTATCGGTTTCATAACCCAACAGGTGAAGCAACGCTGGTATTTACAGGATATGACTAATCTGGAATTCCTTTCTGAATTGCTCACTGAAAAACGTACAGCTTGAGATGAAACGTAATTTATTAAGAAAAGAGGAGGATAGTGACCCGATGAGCGTGGTCAGCAATCTGTTTGATGTGGCGATGGTGTTTGCTGTAGCGTTAATGGTGGCCTTGGTTACCCGTTATAATATGACTGAAATGTTTAGTCAGGAAGATTTTACGATGGTGAAGAATCCGGGTAAGGAAAACATGGAAATCATAACCAAGGAAGGGCAGAAGATTAACCGTTATACCCCTTCTGAGGATCAGGATGTCAAAAGCGGCAAGAAAGGAAAAAAGGTGGGTATTGCTTATGAATTGGATAATGGAGAAATCATTTATGTACCCGAAGAATAAACTTGTATAAAGGAAAGGGAGGATAAAGTTAAAACTAGAACTTGCCATTTTATATAGCCAAACAGAATTTATTTGAGAAATATAGGGCAAATAAAGTAACTTGACTTCGTGAGCCAAGTAAGTTAAGTGAAAGTGTCAAGTAAGTTAAGTTACTTGCCCAATGCACTTAAGTTACTTTTGAAGCTATCGGGGATTCATCCATCCTATTTCCCACAAGTTAATTCTGTTCGGCTTTTAGTTTGAAGTACCTTTATTACATACATATGTGTGGTCCGATATATTATATATGTTATGTAATAAAGGTATTTTCCCTTTTTCTAGTATCGGTTGATAACTTTTTTTGCTTTGTTTACGGCAGTGGTAGGAGAAATCTTATCCATGCTTGATTCATCAAACATTTTCAAGGTTTTGTCTATATTCTTAATAGCTCCTTTATTGCCTTTTTCTTCAAATTCTTCTTTCAGAATGCGTACTTTCTCAAAAAATTGTATTCCTTCTGTCAGGCGTTCCAGCCGGATGGATGAACGGGCGCCCGGATAAATCATATACGTGTCTCCGGCAGCCAAGCTGTGAAACGGCTGTCTTGTAGGGGATTTTTCACCCAGCTGTTTAAAGCCCAACGAAGATATCCGTCCAGATTTTCTTTCGCACTATGCCATGCCAGCCATTCAGCTTCGGCAGGTTCGCTGAAAGTGAAAGTGTTGGGGCGGGGCTCTGTGCAGCAGGTATAATAAGTAGTTACTTTGCCTGCCTTCCGGCGCGCTTCAATCTCTTCGGGAGTAAATTTCTCGGCAATGGTGATACAATAATCATTCAGATCATCCAATAGTTCTTTGTGATAAGTTCCTGCCAAAGAAACTTTAAAGTCTTTATCAGCCTTACGGATCACTTTCAGTGTTTCCTGCATGTCCTTCATCGGGCGTTCGTCCATCGCAATGTGAGTGATATCGAACCAGCCTTTTGCTTTCAGATGCTTTGAGAAATCTTGCAGCATATTCATCCAAAATTCTTCATAAGCAACTTCACCCGGTTTGGCGTCCAAAAATTTGAAAGAGTTGCTGGCCTGATCAAAATATTGGAAAGAAAGGCGCCAGGGAACCATAGAATAGCAACTGATTTGTTTTTTGACACCAAGATCCATCATAAATTCCACCCACTTGTCGAATACGGTATAGTCAAAATACCAGGTTCCATCCGCTTTTTTCAACCAAGTGACCATGCTTTCAAAAGCATCATAGGTCTGTCCGTTCCAAGGCTTGTGCATAATGGAGGCTGTGATTACCTTACCACCTGCATCGGCATACAGTTTCATCAATGGGCGCATCAAATCGAAATGTTTTTTGCTGAACGGTTCCACATTGTAGTAACGGGATACTGCATAAGGGTTCTGCCATAAATCCAGATGGAAAGCCCATTCGGAAGGAGGAGGCAGAGTACGGTTCTTCACTTGAAGGTTCAGTTTTAATTCAGACAAGGTGATACCGTCGGCTTTCACTGTGACGGTTCCTGTGTATTTCCCGGCTTTAGTGCCTGAGGGATGTTTACGCTGATCCATCCCCCTTGGTGGAGTTGGCGGGAAGGGTTAGAGTAGGAGTGATATGGTCTATTACATCTGCTACTAAAGTTGAGTCAAAATCAGCACTGTTTCGATAGCCGCATGCGCCCAAACCATCTTTGTTCAGTTCATCGGTTATAACGTAACGGACAAAGCCTGTTCGGATATTCTCTTTACTGATGGTTGCACTGCCTGAGGTTAAATCGCTGACCATGAAAGTCAAGTCATTTAGCACTTGGGAGTCCATACTACCAGTTGGGCTGAAATTTTCTCACCTTTCCATGCAGTAAGATTCATACTTTTCTGCGCACTATGGATGGGAGCCGGTTCCTCTTTCTTATAGCGGATGTCTGTGCTTCCCCAGCTGATTTGTGGAGCTGTAACTTTCGCCCATAAAGCGGGGTTGGTGGCAATAGGATTGGCTGCTTCCTGATAATATTCGGAAGTTTGGGCGTTCATACATACTGTTGACAACAGGAGAGCGCCTAGAAATAGGAGTTTTTTCATAGGTTATATAATAGTTAGTTGAAGTTACAAAGGTAACTCAGGGAGAGTTAATTTCCAAATAGGAACGGTGGAGTTTGCATAATTGCATAGGAATATTTATTTTTGACGAGTTATAATAATAAGGAAGATAGAGATGAAAAGAATGGTAAATGTGCTTTTTGCTGGTGTACTGGCTATGACTGTACTGTCCTGTGGCGAAGAGAAAAAAGGATATACTCTGAATGGAGAAATATCGGATGTTAAAGATGGAATGGTGTATCTGAAAAAATATCAGGATAAATCGTTCATAGCTGTGGATTCGGCTGTGATTACTGACGGTACTTTCAAATTTGAAGGTGTTTGTACTGAGCCATTGGCTTATGGGCTGACTACGTTCAGGGATAGCAAACGTCCGTTGGTATTCTTTTTAGATAACGAAAAGATGCAGTTGAAGATGAATGAATCAGAAAAGATACTGACTGTGACAGGTTCTGCCATTAATGATCTGTATGCACAAAATGCTCCTTTGACTCGTCAGGATGGATATAGCATAGATAGTCTGGTTGCTGTTCACCCGGCATCTGCTGTTACCCCTTATTTCATAGTGAAGGATTTCGCTTATAAGTTGAATCTGGAAGAAATGAAGGCATTGCGTGCCAAACTGGATGCTTCATTGGATGAAACCATGTATGTCAGTCAAATAGATGGCTTTATCAAGCGGATGAAAGATATTCAGGTCGGTGCTGTGGCTCCGGATTTTACATTGCCCGATGTAGACGGTAATCCTGTCACATTATCCGGTTTGAGAGGAAAATATGTACTGATTGATTTTTGGGCTTCCTGGTGTCCTGATTGTCGCAAGGAAAATCCGAATATTGTTGCTGCCTGGAATAAATACAAGGATAAGAATTTTACTATTTTAGGAGTTTCTTTGGATCGTAAGAAAGAACCTTGGTTGGCCGCTATTGAGAAAGATCAATTGGCATGGACTCATGTTTCAGACTTGAAGGACTGGAAATCGGATGCAGCCGTGCAGTATGCTATTCGTTGGATTCCTATGAATTTCTTGTTGGACCCAATGGGGTGATCTTGGCTGTAGGATTGGAAGGGGAGGCTTTGCAACAAAAGCTGGATGAGGTTTTGAAATAACAAGTTTGCTGTAAGATTATGAAAATAAATGTACCAAAAGCCAGGGGTTACTGTTGGTTCTCCATTGGCTTTTGATACATTTTGTTGTCTTTGTTCACATCATTGTTCTTTCTCTTTAGTCATTATCACGTCCGAAGGAACAGAAAATCCTATCAGTCTGTATATTCATCCGGTTCTTCAAGGGCTAATCCTAATTTTTCATCCAGATGCCAACGAATTTTATCGGAAGAAAGCAGAAGTATTTTTCCGCCTAATATCCCTTTTCCGCCGAAGTGCTTCTTCCGTTGGTCGTAAAATAAAACTCCGACTCGATTAGGATCAATGTAGTCCAAACTGGTAGCATTGTTTGAAGCCCAGATAGAAAAATCTTGAGTTCCCTTTTTTTGTCCAAGTGCCAAATAGTATCTCTGATACTAAAATAGTTTTCTACAATTATTCCCTTCACTGATAGAAAATATCCTCCCATAAGACCATTTATAATCATGTGTTGATCCTCTGCATATCCTTTTTTAAGAACTATTTTAAAAATCGTATCATTTGACTGATACATCCAAGTCCCGATATAAGCATCCAAGTTTTTTGTTGGAGCAATTTCCTTTTGGGCAAAACTAACTGTGCTGATAAAAACAAACACAAAACAAATTCTATTCTTTTCATGACTTTTCTTTTTATTGGTTACATTCCATATTTACAGATTTCCCATTAGAAGCTAGTTCCTGAGCATTCCAAGTCGGATTGCTTTCATCAATATTCGAACTAAACATCACTGACAGACGGAGTTATTGCGATCTAAAAATTTAAGCAACTGACCTATACATTCATCAACTCCCCCTCCGCTTGCACCAACTATATAAGCGTTCCAACTTTCGGAAAGTTCACCATTTCGAACTTTGGTAGCGAAAGTATTAAAATCTGTTGGAGAAGTTATCATAATACTCATACATCCGAACTCTGAAACTACTCCATAAGTAAAATTCTCTGATTTCACATATCCTTGTTGGTATCGTATAGCTAAAGCCTTTAAATCTGCCCATGAAGTAATCATAGAGCCTGTAGGGTGGGAATGGTACCATTCATGATTTCTTTTCCTGCTATTTGATCATTTGTGAATTTGGCACTTCCTGATTCTTGTACGTTCGGGAAAATAGTTTGCCCGTCTGAAGTCTGTATAAAGCCTTGCTCCACAGTATTGCCTGCGGAAAATGTTTTTCTATACACATCTTTTATACGCGATTTAAATGCTGCGTCCTGCGACAATGTTTTAGCACGTTTACAAGGAGTAGGAGGTGTTCAGGAGGATTTGAAGGAGGATTATATCCACCACCTCCGCCATCCATTTCGTCATCATCCAATGAAACGCAAACTTCATGATACTCAGGATGTAAATACTTGTCGCAAATTACATCGATGCCGGGCAGCCCCAGTTCATGATCCCAAACGATATCATTATGACAATTCCGCTTTTCCATCCAGTCTATTTCCGTATTACATACGGATTGTCCTCTTCCTCTTTGCAAACTCATACGGTATCCTTCCTCTGTTCCCGGAGAAATGGAGCTGTTATTTTCCCTGATTCATATTTCCAACCATTTACCAATCCATAATTGAAATTGTAGAATAAAACTTTTCCATCAAAATCAGCTTCACGATGTAAATAAGAATTGTTTTCAAAAGAGGTGGTATGCATCAAATAATCATAAGTACCTATGAATACCATGATGAAGTTGTAAATCTCACCTGTTTCTAGATTCTTCAATATTACCATGCGTACTACATTATATATTTTATCCAAATCATCTTGTAGTTCATATTTTTCTTTTGTCTCGTTATCCATAAAAAATGTACTACCGCTTGTCATTAGAGTTGTTTCGACTACCTCTAAATCTCCTTTTCTACTTCTTTAGCCTTGTTCCAATTAGGCTTTGCTGGAATTCGCCCGTCAGCACTTAAGGACCTAACTGTAGTAGCTGAGGGATTGGTGGCATTATACCATTGTTCTGCTTTAGCAATGGTCAATTCTTTATTGCTGTCAAAAATAACTTCATCAGTTACATTGGAGGACCATTCATCTTGCCAACATGAATAAACTATCATACTGACAAAAACCAAAATGCCAACAATAGAAATTTTTCTTTTAAGTGTTTTTCGTTTCATAGTATCTATTTTTGATTTGTGGTTAGTATGGGTTGAGAATATTTGCAATAATATCAAAAAAGTAACTTTACAAAACCCTTAAGTAAAAAGATAGTTATTAGAGAGCCTTTATTTAAAAGCCTTCGGCTTCGAAGCTATCTTTTTTTCGAAAGTATCTGTAATAAGCGTTAGTGCCCCATCTCCGGTAATATTACAAGCTGTTCCGAAACTGTCCTGTAATGCAAAATCGTAAGTAGTAATGCCGTTCCGGCTTCATTAAAGTGAAGAACAGAGATGATTAGCCCTAAAGAGGCAAGTACTGTTCCCCCCGGTACTCCCGGTGCACCGATGGCGAATAATCCTAATAACAGGATGAATAAAGTAATTTGTAATATACTGGCATACTTCCATAAAGCATTTGGGATACAGTGAGTACAAATACGGTTTCTGTCAGGATAGAGCCGCATAGGTGTATATTGGCGAATAAAGGTATCGTCACATCACTGATTTCTTTTCGAAGGATAGGGCTTTTGCGGGCACATTCCAACGCCACTCCCAGCGTAGCTGCTGAAGACATTGTACCTAATGCTGTGAGGTAAGCAGGACCATAGTATTTCAATACCTGCCAACTATTTTTTCTTGAGTAAACAGCTGCAATGAAATAAAGCAATGACAGCCAGATGAAATGACAAACAATAACAACTATCAATACGGAGAGGAATACCGGTAACTGCTTCGTAACAGCTCCCTGATAGCTAAGAATGCAGAAGTTAGCGGCAATAAATACGGGAAGTACGGGAAGCAGTACTCTTTTCACCAATTCAAGTACCATCTTTTGAAAAGTATCCAGTAGTTTTGATATTTCATCCGATTTAACCCAAGCAGTAGCAAGTCCTATCAAAGCTGCCAGTACAAGGGCCGTCATAACATTCATGACCGGTGGAATATCTATTTTTAGTAAATTTTCCGGCAATGCTTTCAGTGTATTGGCATCATCGGCTATATGCAGAAAAGGAATCACATTGTAACCTACGGCTGCTCCGAAAAAGAGGCTCCGATAGATGATAGGTAGCTATGCCGAAAGCGAATAAAGCATCTTTGATGCATTGCTGCGCAAATGGGCAATAGAGGGGGCTATGAATCCCAGAATAATAAGGGGAACCAGGAAAAATATAATCTGTCCCGTGATGTGCTTTATACAGATAACGACTTCCAGCACTGCGTCATTAACAACAAAGCCTGCCAACAGTCCGATAATTACGGCAATAAGCAGTTGTACGATAGTATTACTTAGAAACTTTTTCATATATTTTTTTCAGTTAAACGATGAATATCCGGAAAGTTTGCTGTATAGGTATGTTATTTCATAGCTTGAACAAAGATAGAAAAATAAAATAGAATGCCGTATGAAAAATAGAAAAAAGACGGGAAACATAACGCTCCCCGTCTTACAAAGTCTTTTTGCCTTATGCTAATACCTTGATTAAGTGAAACATTTAGACTCTCTCTTATAAATAATCATTATTATTGGAATATGAATTAAAAGTTGTTTTTACCTGTGTCCCACCATAGCCGTGTACCGCCATTGTCTGCACCACCAAGAGCCGTACACAGATTTTTATACTGCTCAGGATCTTTTTTGGCATCATCTTGTGAGAAGGGGAGGCGGCGAATCATGATGTCTGTATCAATTGTACCATTGCTGTTGTTGGTTTGTACTTTGAATAATTTCGGATATCCGGTACGGCGCTGTTCTGCCCATGCTTCCATGCCTTCTGGCCAGCAAGCAATCCATTTTTGAGTGATAATTTTTTCAAGTTGTTCTTCTTGATTAACTGCATCGTCAAAATTGGGAGTGGTGGTTATTAATGCTTTCATGTCTTTTCCGGGGCCTGCTGCGTAATTAATGTAATCTGTCGGTTTACCTTTACTTGTCAGATATAGGCTTGCATCTCCGGCGCCCCATTGGCTGAATGAAGTTTGGACACCGGCTTCATAACATTGCTTTGCGCTTTCGTTTTTCGGATTGATACCTCGTAAAGATGCTTCAGCACGTAAGAACCAAGTTTCTGCTGCTGTCAGAAGAACGGCGGGTGTGGATGCTGTGATTGTTTGGGTGTTGATAAAGGAATAGCTTTGGTAATAATTGGGGTCACCGTCCTTGGCATATACTCCTTGAGGTACTCCTAGATATTCCTCTGTATGCTCTGCCAATGTCGCCGGATTATAATATATACTGATGCGTGGATCTTCATAACCGTTTAGGACAGAAGCTATTGTTGCTCCCATATAGGTTTCTCCCCAACCGGCAACACCTGCTAACGGGTTTTGATACCCCTTACCGGAGATTTGTATGTTTTCATCAGAAGATTCTATGACACCATAAGAGTTTTCTAATGCTTTTTGGGCTTCACTGGTAGCAAGTGTCTTATCTACATTAGATACGCGCATAGCTAGACGAAGACGTAATGAATTGGCAAATTTTATCCATCTGCTGGCTGTAGGACAATTGCACATATTAATGCTTTTCACGCCATCTTCTTTGCCGCCTTCTTTCAAATAAGTATCCAATGCGTCTACAGCTTTATCCAGATCATCAAAGAATGCTTTATAAGCTTCTTCCTGGGTATCAACAGAGTTTGTTTCGTTTTTTCCGAATTTAGAATAGACAATAGGGCCATAAGTATCAGTTATACGGTGCATGGCTTCTACTTTTAAAATAAGGTTGCACCATAAAAATGTTTGTATTTGGCTTCATCTTGTGTAATTAATGTTGATTTATGGGCTACTGGAAATATATAATTATAAGTATAATTCCACGCACTGGCTGTCCATCCGGCCTCTAATGCATATACTGTATTTTTATCGCTGAATTTGGAGGCAAAATCATGAAAATATCCTGAGAACATATCATGATTCAAGTTTTGGAATGTCTGCCAAGGCCAAGTGTGCCTTCTCCCCAGTCGTAGTTAAAATAAATACCTTTTGAATTGTCTCAAAGTTAGTAGTGTATTTTGGAAATCATATTCTTTTACAGTATCATCAAAACTACCGTTGATTTTATTGTCAGATTCGAATCCGTCTGTGCATGAGGCTAAACTCAGAAGGCTTCCCACGCATAAAATTGAAATATATTTTGAACTTTTCATAATGTCTTTGTTTTAAAATTAGAATGTAAATTTAACGTTGAAACCAATATTACGTGTAGTCGCATGCCGAAAACATCAACGCCCTGCAGAGTATTACCTACTGATAAAGTTGCATCCGGGTCAAATGGAGCATCTTTGTACAAAAAGAATAAGTTACGTGCAACCAATGTGAGATCTAATCCTTTGATGAATTTGGTTTTGGCAAGGAGGGTTTCCGGGAATGAATAGCCTAGTGTCAATTCTCGTAAGCGTACATTCGTTGCATCATACATATAGTATTCTGAGATGCCGTTACGTCCTCCGACTGTACCATAGAAGTTAGGAACATCTTTGAATTGGATGCCTTCATATTCCACATAACCGCGATCACGGGATTCTCCGGATTCTTTGCTGACTCCCATTGCGTCAAGATGTGCTTGTGTCAATGACATGACATCTCCTCCGATACGTGCATCAATCAAGAAATACAAAGTAAATCCTTTGTAAGTAAAGGTATTGCTCCATCCTAATAAAGCATCAGGATTAGCATTGCCTAGTAAAGTATTGTTACCTGTAACTTTGATTGGATTTCCTGTCTCGTTTAATTTAATCTTACCATTTCATCTCTTTCGAATCCGTTTCCATAAATATCTCCCAGTTTCCCACCTTCTTTTACCCACATGTCATAAGCCATGGAGAATCCTTCAGAACCGTTAGCGGAATGATTTATAATTCCTTGTGTAAGGAAACAACTTTTGTTTCTGTTCATGGACATGTTTACAGCGGTTTTCCAACGGAAATTTTCATTCATCAAAGGAGTACCCTCTAGTGTCAATTCGATACCAGTGTTACGAATTTTACCTGCATTGATATAACGGAACGCATAAAGTGAACCAGCCGGATTGGCTACTCTTAACAGTTGGTTCTTTGTATCTGTACGATACCATGTAAAGTCAATTCCGAAGCGATTATTGAAAAACTTCCATTCTGTACCGAATTCAATGGAAGTACTGATTTCCGGTTTCAAATCACCACGTTGTTCTATATCGTTTGTTTGGATACTTCCACCACATTGAATGATATCAGCTAAATTGGTGATGCCGATGGGAAGGTCATTGCCGACCTGTGCAAATGAACCACGGAATTTTGAAAAATTGATCCATTCCGGTAGTTTGATGCTGTTGCTCATAATCCAAGTCAAACCTACTGACGGATAGAAAATCCATTTTTCATACTTTCTGTGTTTGCCAGGGTGGAAGACCAGTCATTACGTGCTGTAATATCTAAATAAATAGCATCTTTCCAACCCACTTGTGCTGTACCAAATAAAGATTGTATAGTACGTTTCGCATCAATTGTTTGGTTGATATATCCCTTTGAAGAGAATATAATATTGGAAACGGTAAATACATTAGGACGATATAAAGATGCTGTTTTGGAGTCGATCATTAAAGAATTGGCTTTGCTGACGTTAATGCTGGTTCCTAATGCGGCATTGATGGAAAAATCACTAAAGGTTTTGTTGAACATGGCCATGAAATCACCATATACTTGGAAGTTTTGTTCATCCGACCATACATAGCGTCCGTTAGGTAACCCTGTTTCATCATTTTTTCCGGCAATGTTTGCTGCTGTTGATGCATACATCTTGTTGTCAAACTTATCACTTACATAGTCTACATTCCCGCGTGCCTGGATACTTAACCAGTCAGTTGCTTTTATATTTGCACTGATAGAAGCTAATGCACGGTAACGTTTACTCTTGTTGGTCACACGATTTTTTATCCAGTACGGATTCTGATCCCATTCGCTGAATGAGCCGTCTTCATTTTTTGTATACCAATTCTGTAAGTTCATATTGCGGTCAGTATCGAAAACTTCAAAGTTTTCAGCGTAGGGAGCCAGATCGGCACCACGGGGAAAAGAATACAAGCCAACCAGCAGATTCAGATAATAACCACCTCCGACAGGAGTATTACGGATAGTTTGTGTCATCAAACTGGCATTTCCGTCCAATTTTAAACGATCATTAAAGAAACTGGCTGTTTCACGGAAAGTAATATTGTGCTTTTGAAGCTTATTTGAGTCCACGATACCTGTTCCCCGGGTATTGGCATAAGAAAAGTAAGTTTGCATTTTGTCATTACCTGTTTGGAAGGTTAAAGAGTTGATGGCTGTAATACCATTGCCAAACCAATTACCTACGTTATCATAGTCTGTCAGATTTCCTTTGTCGCCCCAACTGCTGGTACCATCGGCAGTTTGTCCATAATTGTTTTGAAATTCCGGCAGGCTGACAGCATGGTCTACTGTCAGGTTAGAGGAGAATGTAACTCTTGACATACCGGCTTTCCCTGATTTTGTAGTAATTAAAATAACACCGTTGGCAGCTTGGGAGCCATAGAGAGCAGCGGCAGATGCACCTTTTAATATACTCATACTTTCAATATCATCAGGTTCAAGTTGGAAACACCGTCACCAGAGTCATGGTTGACCCCGTCATTTTCACCTCCCATAACGGTGGCTGTTGATTCTGTTGTGATATTCAGCATAGGAACGCCATCTATGACATATAACGGTTGGTTGTTACCACTGGCGAATGCTGAACGTGCACCACGGATAGATACTTTGCCGAACCTCCCAGACCGGATGAACTCTTTGTTATTTGCACACCGGCAGATTTACCGGCTAATGAATTGATCATATTAGCGTCCTTTACTTTATTCAGTTCGTCACCATTCAGTTGCTGAGTGGAATAAGTTAAAGAGGCTTCTTTCTTTTTAATACCCATAGCGGTTACTACAACAGTTTCCAGTTTCAATGCATCATCTTCCATTTTAATGGTAAATTAGTCTTTCCGTTTACTGGAATTATGACTTTTTATAACCGATATAAGATATAACCAGTTGTGCATCAGCCGGAACTTCTAACGTAAAGTTACCGTCAATATCGGTAATTGTACCGTTAGTAGTACCTTGTTGAATAATGTTTGCACCGATAATTGCTTCACCTTGCATATCAGTTATAGCACCTTTAACAGTGATTGTATTTTGCTGTTTTACTTCCTCACGGGCTATATTGCTTTCTTTTGTCAAAACAATGTTTTTACCTTCCATAACATAAGTGATACCAGTTCCGGAAAAAACTTCATCTAGAATTTCGGATACGGCTTTATTTTTTGCGTTGATTTTTACCTTGCGGCTTAGATCTACATTTTTCTTACTATAGACAAACAGGTAATTAGTTTGTGATTCGATGGCAGAAATCAATTGGGCTACCTTCATGATGTTGGTATCCAGACTGACTTTGGCGTTCTGAGAGTGTACATCCATACTGAATGCGCTGAATGCTGTGGTTAACAGAAGAATTAAGGTGATCTTCATAGTTCGTAATATTTGTTTAAAAGCTAAACTTTTTGGGCATAAGTACCCTTCCAAAGAAATTTTTCTCATATCTTTGTAATGTGTTAAGTTAATAAATTTGATTAAGGTCAATTGTTAGCTGTCGAATCGGGGAGTATGGGGGTACTTTCCGATTCTTTTTTCAAAGGTTTTTATGTAATCATAACAGTTCATTTTTTAAGGTTAAACTTCTATTGTGATTTTATTCTATGGTTATCTTGTTATGTTCGTTATCAATATTGTATTTAAACGGATGGTCTTTTTGTATAACTTTTAGTATATGCTCTATGCCGTCCAAATCTTTGAATTTACCAGTGCAGCGGTAGTTCTCTAAGATTTTAGGATTCTTCACTGTTATCTTATAATTATAATATAGAGCAATCTTGTCCAGTAACTCTTTAAACGGAACATCATCGAAATAATAAATGCCTTGCATCCATGCCAAAGCATTGTTACTGCTCATTTCGCCCCGTTTTGTATTTGCCGTTTTCCATTGAGAAATACTTTCCTTTTGTCAGGCTGGTAATTGGCTTTTCTTCTTTTGCATTGTTGGTAAGCAAGTTGATGGAACCTTCTATCAGTCTGGCTATAAAGCTGTTTGAACCTTTATAGGAGCATACATCGAATTTTGTTCCGGTGACTTGCACCTTTATGTTTTCTGTCTGCACATAAAAAGGAATCTCCTTATTGTGTGCCACCTCGAAATAGGCTTCTCCGTCTAACGTGACTTACGGTCTTTTTTACCGAAGTTTTCATCATAAGTTAGTGTGGTTTGGGAATTCAACCATACTATAGAACCGTCAGGAAGATCCATCTGTGCACGTTGACCTGCTGGAATACGGATGGTTTGTGACAATTGTTGTTTAGGTTTATGCATATGTGGCAAATCCATTACAAAAACAATAGCCAGCATGGCGGCAATGGCAATCAGTGGGTACAGGTACAGATGCCCTTTCGGTTTCCGTTGTATGTTCGAACCGTCAGAAAAAAGGGTGACATCAAACAGCATTCGCTCTTTTAGAAAGTGTTCCTTGTTTTCTACACTGCTTTCTACCCATTCCACAATCTGGTTTTCCTCTTTTTCGGTGGTTTCTCCTCTGAAATATTTATGTAGCAATTCGGTTTTCATTCTTTCTGCATTTTGTATATAGAACAGGATAGCTGGAAACAACCCTAGTAGAAAAATGATTTTTTCGATTTTCTCAAAAAAAGTGCTTTTTATCCTCTTTTTTCATTTTCAAGTAAAATTATTACCCCCCTGACACACTGCTAATAAAAAATATTAGTAACTTTGCAACACCCAAAATAAGCGAGATTGTATTTATACACTATAAACAAAAATAAGAGATTATGATGACAATTGACAAATTCAACTTTGCCGGTAAAAAGGCAATTGTCCGTGTGGACTTCAATGTACCTTTGGACGAAAATGGTAAAATTACTGATGATACTCGTATCCGTGGTGCTCTTCCTACACTGAAAAAAGTGTTGGCTGATGGTGGCAGCTTGATTATCATGTCACACATGGGTAAACCCAAAGGTAAGGTAAATGCTAAATATTCATTGAGCCAGATTGTCGATGCTGTTTCTGAAAAATTAGGTGTACCTGTTCAATTTGCTCCTGATTGTGCGAAAGCCGGTGATGCTGCAGCTGCTTTGAAACCGGGTGAAGTCCTGTTGTTGGAAAATTTGCGTTTCTATCCTGAAGAAGAAGGAAAGCCTGTTGGCATTGACAAAGAAGATCCTGCATACGAAGATGCCAAGAAAGCGATGAAGGCTTCTCAGAAAGAATTTGCCAAGACTTTGGCTTCTTATGCTGATTGCTATATCAATGACGCATTCGGTACTGCTCACCGTAAACATGCTTCTACAGCCGTTATCGCTGACTATTTCGATGCGGACAACAAGATGTTGGGGTATTTGATGGAAAAAGAAGTTCAAGCTGTTGATAATATCCTGAAAGATATCAAGCGCCCGTTCACTGCTATTATGGGTGGTTCCAAGGTGTCTACTAAGATTGGTATCATTGAAAACCTGATGGATAAAGTGGATAACTTGATTCTTTGCGGTGGTATGACTTATACTTTTGCAAAAGCTCAAGGTGGAAAAATTGGTAATTCTATCGTAGAAGATGACAAATTGGATTTGGCTCTTGATATCATTGCTAAGGCTAAAGCTAAAGGTGTGAATTTGGTATTGGGCTCTGATTGTGTGGCTGCTGATGCATTCTCTAACGATGCTCATACTCAGGTTGTTCCTGCAAATAATATTCCTGACGGATGGGAAGGTTTGGATGCAGGTCCTGAAACTCAGAAAGCATTTGCTGCTGCTATTGAAGATGCCAAGACTATTCTGTGGAACGGTCCTGCCGGTGTTTTTGAATTCGATAACTTTACTGCCGGTTCACGTGCTATCGCTGAAGCTATCGCAAAAGCAACTAAGAACGGTGCATTCTCATTGATCGGTGGTGGTGACTCTGTAGCTTGTATCAACAAGTTCGGCATGGCTGACCAGGTTTCTTATATCTCTACCGGTGGCGGTGCTTTGTTGGAAGCAATTGAAGGAAAAATTCTTCCGGGTGTTGCAGCTATCAAAGGTGAATAATTAATTTTCTGCTATATATAAAAAAGGCAGCCTTTTCGAAAGCTGCCTTTTTTATATTCTTTATTTTGTACTTTTCAGAACATGAACAAAACTGTTGCTACCAGTCTATTGTTTGAAACAGAATGAGTATCAATAATTTTTCCGTTAGAACTTTTCATGGAACCATACCATGCGGAAGTAAGATTGTATTCAACTCCCAATTTCCAGTGAGGCACATTATAGGTTAGTTCTGCGCTGGTGCTTACCAATTGGTCTACATTGGTTCCTGTACCATACATTTTACTTATTTCGTCACTCGTTCCTAAATTTTTCATGTAACCTAAAAAAACAGCCGGTTTCCATTTCTTACCGTATGCAATGTTCAGCCATGAACTAGAATTCCGGTTGGGGGAATACTCTTGTTCTCCCGTACGGGCATCAGTGGATTTTACACCGTATCCGCCCAGCATGGATACTTGTGTAAGATTGGAACCCAAAATACTTTTTGCTGCCACATACCATAGGGGAGAAGTATATTTCATGTGAACTTCGTAAGACAGGGCAGTGACACGTTCATCCACTTTGTAAACTTCATCTTCTACTACCGATTGAGTACGAGGTTTAATGAAATCATTTCAATGCCTGCTCCCACTAGCCAGTTGCTTCTTTTGTAATCTGCACCAATATAGATTTCGGGTATACAACTTTCTTTTATGTATTTCTGGCTTTTCCCATCAGGACCTTGAGACAGGTATTGGGATTGCCAAATAGCCGCGCCTGTCAGTTGTATATCACCAGCTTTGTAGCGGAATCGTATTTGTGGGGCACGGCTGAACGGTTGGAAAGGAGCTCCCATATTCAGATTCAGAATTTGTGGAGCAACGTCACCATATAACGGATGCCAGGTTTGTCCCAACAGTAAAGACGGTTTTCCCCAATCAAGGTTTAAATAGGCATGGCGCAGACGTACAGTGGAGAAGGTTGTTCCTGATCCGCGGAAGTCCATTTCTACTTTGCGGAGGTTTTTGCTCTTCCCAACTTGGGACCTTGCACATCTATTCCCAAACGGGTATATAAAGTATAAAGCTTCCATTGGCTGTCGCATTCAGGTCTTTACCTGTTGCATCGTACACTTTATCTTTAGGATACATATAGAAGAGCCCGTCAACAGTTTCTTCATTGGCACGACTATTGTAATAGAAGTCGGTGCGGATTTGTCCGTAGAACTTGTAATTGAAATCTTTGTCTTGAGCAAAACTTGCCGATAGCAGTAAAAATGTGAATAAAAATAAATATTTTCTCATATTTTAAAGGGTTATTATAAACAGTCGGCAAAATTACATAATTTATTTGAAAATCGCACGTGTGTCTTGGTAAAAGAATTGTGCGCCTCTACATATAAAGTCTGCACCGATACAAATTATTTTTGTTGCCTCATTCAAGGCAACATTTGAATCTTGTCGTATTCTTCATCGGTTACGGGTTCTAACCATTCATTGGATGTGTTTTCTCCGGAAAGTTCGAATGCAAGGTGGGCGAACCAACTGTTGGCGGCTGCACCGTGCCAATGTTTTACGTTGGCAGGGATATGGATCACTGTGCCGGGAAGAATCTCAACAGCTGCTTTACCTTCCTCTTGATACCAGCCACGGCCGGCTATGCGATAAGCATTTGTCCGCCACCTTGAGTTGCATGGTGGATGTGCCAGTTGTTACGGCAGCGTGGTTCAAAGGTGACATTGGAAATGCTTGCCTGTTCACGAGAGATAGGGGCGAGGTAACTGTTACCAGTGAAATATTGTGCATAAGCGGTGTTTGGTTCTCCGATAGGAAAATCATTTCGCGTTGGAACGTTGTTTTTTCATCTTTATCTTTACAAGAGATATCTTCATTCCATACTTCTTTGGCAAGACGGAATGCCGCCCATGCTTTCGGCCATCCTGCATAGAAGCCGATGTGAGTGATGATCTCTGCAATTTCCGTACGCGTAATACCGTTGTTTTTGGCTGATTGGAGATGGAATGTAAGCGAACTGTCCGTTATTCCTTGACTGATGAGTGAGGTGATTGTGACTAAACTGCGGTCACGAAGACCGAGTTGCTCGGTGCGGCTCCACACTTCTCCAAAAAGAATGTCGTCATTAAGTTCTGCGAATTTAGGAGCGAATGTTCCTAATTGGTCGCGTCCTGCTGTCTGTTTGATCTTTTTTTGTGCCATACTGGTTGTTGTTAAAATACTGAATATTAAAAGTAAAATGACTTTGTTCATAGCGTTCATATTTTAAGTCTTTCAATATAAATTCTATGTACAAAAGTATGGAGTTGAAAAAAATAAGATTGTACCCGGATTACAGATTTTTATACCATTTTTCCTGTTTCGTTTGTTGTGCTTTTTAAAATGAAATTCCATTGTCATCCGGCTAAGTTTTCAATCAGGAAATAGAAAACAAGGTTTTGAGCCGGATTACAATGGAATTCAATTCTCCTTATATAAATAGGTAATTAATAGATTTCTATTTCGTCCAAAGCTATTGTGCTGGGTACCTCGCTTTTATCATGAGGGCTATAGCAATCAATTCCATTGCGTATTTTACCTCCGCTTGTAAATTCTATTTTTACCTTCACCGCTTCTTGTGCCGGAAATTCTATTTCTTCATCGAAGCCTCTGAACGTATTTTCTTTGATATCGTAAGTGAATTCTTTTTCGGCTACTTTCTCGAATTTGTTGTCTAAAGAGGAAACATAGACTACAGCTTTGCTCACCGGCAATATTCCACCTGCTGCATTATACAATGTACCGAATCTGATTTTACGGATAGTGGCTTTCTCAAAGTCTACTATAAAAGTAACTTTGTCATTATTGTCTGGGCTGATACCTACCCACGGGGTGGAGGAGGCATTATTTCCACGTTTTCCATTGGTCAGTCCTAAAGTCACAGTGTCTGCGCCCAATATATCATTTTCTCCTAAAATATCACCTTTCATACCTTTGGGTTCGGGCATGATTTCATATTTTTTCCCACTGATTAAATTCTTGTAAAGCTGTTTATGAGTAACCTTACCGATTTGTTTGCCGTTAACGAAAGCAGCGGCTTTCAAGTCGTATGTGCCGTCCAATGGGAATGGACGATTGTATAAGTTGGCATGTATGGATGGTTGCTCACCATGAGTCGTATAATAGATTTGTGCTCCCGGATAGAATGTTTCCAGCTCTACATTCAGTACACCTTCTTGGGTAGCACGGGTGTTGATATTTACATCAAAGAAGTTGAGGCAAGGTTTTACGCCCATTGCTTCCAGACGTTGGAAGTCTTCAACCATGCGGTTGCAGAATGAAGTAAAATTCTTTTTCTTCATCGGAGTCCAGCCGGTTTCGGATATAGCGATCAGGCGTGGGAAGATTTGATAATCACGGTTATCCTCAGTTGGCATATATTCTGCCCAGCAATTGGCCTGTACACCAATGATGTGCTGTTTTACCAAACTGTCTGCATCAGCCGGTACAGGATTATAGCTGTATGTCTTTTTCAGTGTGTTGTATCCACCGATAGTAACAGGGGCTATTTCCGGTTCTTCCTGGTAATGGTCAAGGTAAGCGTAAGGATTAGGAGTCATAATAGCATCATGTCCGGCTTTGGCTGCGGTCATTCCGCCTTCCACACCACGCCATGACATCACTGTGGCGTTGGGGGCAAGCCCTCCTTCCAGTATTTCATCCCAACCGATGATATTACGTCCTTTGCTGTTCAGGTATTTTTCCACACGGCTTACGATATAACTTTGTAATTTCTCTTCTTTCGTATGCTTTCTTCCGTCTACGGGATTGGGAGTGATGTCATTTTCCAATCCCAGTTCACGTATCAGTTTTTGACAATGTTCACATTGTTCCCAAGCTGTTTTAGGACATTCATCACCACCTATATGTATATAAGAGCTTGGGAATAATTCCACCACTTCGTCCATGACTCCTTCCATAAACTGGAAGAAGGTGTCGGTAGGGCAGAATACTTGGTCAAACACACCCCATAATTTGCAAACTTCGTAGGTGCTGTCCGGAGTACAGGACAATTCAGGGTAGGAAGCGATAGCGGCCAAGGCATGTCCAGGTAACTCTATCTCCGGAATGACAGTGATATATTTGCTTTGAGCGTATGCAACGACTTCTTTTATTTCGTCTTGTGTGTAAAAACCTCCGTGGGGCTTGCCGTCATATTTGAATGGGTAATGGGTATAGAAATAATCCACCATGGTTTCTGAACGTTGAGAGCCGATCTCTGTCAGTTTGGGGTATTTTTTGATTTCAATTCTCCAGCCTTGGTCGTCTGTAAGATGCCAGTGGAAGATGTTCATTTTATGTGCAGCCAATACATCTATGAATTTTTTGATATAATCTATAGATGCGAAATGGCGGCATACATCCAGCATGGCTCCGCGATAGCGGAATGTCGGGGCGTCTTCTATTTCAACGCAAGGTACACTCCATTCGGCATTACGTGCTCTTTCTTTACAATAGACATCCACCGGCAACAGTTGATACAGGGTTTGTAATCCATAGTAAAAGCCGTTAGGCGCCGATGCGGTAATTTTTATCAGTTGAGGGGTGACCGATAACTTGTAGGCTTCTTTTTCCATCCCCGGAATGCTGTCAAAAACAATGGAGGGTACATTTTCATGTAACTCGTCAGTCGGTTTCAGCTTGAGACCGGCTATATCCAGGAGAGTGGTTGACAGGCCGGAAGCAATGTGTTTCACTTCTTGTGAGGCGTTAACGACGATAGGAACATCACTGTTCAGGTAAAAACGTCCCTGCTGCTCGCTTATGGTAACAGGCAATGGAACTACATTGTACTCATTGATTACTTCTTTCATTTGGCATCCACACATTAATAACCCAACGAAAAATACTGGCAGACTCTTTTTCTTCATAATAAATCTGTGTTAAGTTTTTAAATAAAGGGGGTATAGAAATTCTTTTTGGACAAAATAGCAATAAAAACGGAATAAACATGTTTTTCAGAGAGATTAATATGTTTACAATATAAAAATATTTTTCACAGATTTGTTTCTTTATTGCTAATAGAATGCTATCTTTGTCCGAGTTAACCAATTTATTAATCTAACGCGCATGACAGCAAATACCCCCAAACGGTTGCTTGCTCTTGACATCTTGAGAGGCATCACTATTGCAGGCATGATTCTTGTAAATAACCCCGGTTCATGGGGCATGTGTATACTCCGTTGGAGCATGCCGCCTTTAACGGGTTAACCCCTACCGATCTCGTTTTCCTTTTTTATGTTCATTATGGGAATATCCACCTATATTTCTTTGCGGAAATATAATTTTACTTATTCTCATGCTACATTACGGAAGATTGTGAAACGTACAGTCGTTATTTTTTGTATCGGTCTGTTTTTGAATCTTCTGGCCAAATCGGTTTTTACACATCATCTGAATTTTGAAGAGTTGCGTTATTTAGGAGTCATGCAACGGCTTGCTATAGGATACGGTGTGACTAGTCTGGTTGCTATAACGGTGAAGCATAAATATTTTCCCGCTATCATTTTGGTGACTTTGGCCGTCTATTTTCTTTTATTGGCTATGGGAGACGGCTTTAACTTGTCGGCCACTAATATAGTGGCCCGTTTTGATGTATGGGCATTGGGTACATCCCACATGTACCATGATGGTGGAATGGCGTTTGATCCGGAAGGACTATTGAGTACGCTTCCTGCGGTGTGCCATGTAATGGTAGGGTTTTATTGTGGAAAGTTATTGTTTTCTGCTAAAGATAATGACGAGAAGATACAACGGTTGTTTTTGGTGGGTACAATTCTCACATTTGCTGGCTTTTTGTTAAGTTACGGCTGCCCTATCAATAAGAAGTGTGGTCGCCTACTTTTGTCATTACAACCTGCGGATTGGCATCCAGCTTTTTGGCTCTGCTTATCTGGATCATTGATATAAAAGGTTATCAAGGTTGGTGCGTTTTTTTCCGGTCGTTCGGAGTGAACCCTTTGTTTATCTATGTGTTTGCGGAAATAATGGGGATTCTATTGGGCGCTACGGGGGCAAGTGTCTTTATTTATGAAAAGGTACTGGTTCCGGTGTTGGGAAATTATCCCGGTTCATTAGCCTATGCTTTGTTGTATGTATTATTTTGTTGGAGTATTGTTCATATTTTATACAAGAAAGGTATTTATGTCAAGATCTAAAAACGGAAACAGAAAATTAGTTAAATGAAAGAGACGAAGAATGTTTTTATGTCAGAACTGACGGAGGTGTTTAGCAAACGTCAGCAACAGTTTGTTCAGTTTGCTTACTCGTATGTCAGGAACAGGGAAGAGGCTGAGGATATTGTAATGGGGGCTTTTACTAATGTATGGGAGCACCGGAATGAGTTACAGGAGGATACCAATATTTCTGCGTTGCTGTTGACTGCCATAAAATCGTTCATTGAATCATTTGCAACACTTGGAGGTACGTATGCGTGCCGAGCAGCATATAGGAGATATGCGGCAGAAAGAACTGGCTTTGCGTATCTCGACTTTGGAGGCTTGTGATCCCGATAAATTGTTTTGTGATGAGATTCAAACTTTGGTGCAGGAAGCCATTAGTGAATTGCCTCCTACAAGCAGGGAGGTGTTTATTTTGAGCCGGATGAAAAATTTACCGAACAAGGAAATTGCTTTGCGGCTGGATATTTCTGTAAAGACTGTAGAATTTCATATCACCCGGTCGCTGAAACAGTTACGGGTGCAGCTGAAGGATTATCAGTTTCTTTGGAGTTTTTTATAAAACAAGACCATGCCTCAGTTATTTGGACATGGTCTTGTTCTTATTTCATATACAGGAATCAGAAACTATAATCTGCACTTAAACCGAACACTTTGTTGGTACGGCTATATACATTTGTTCCGGGTAGTCCGGTTCCGTTATAGTTGGTTGATTTTTTTGTATAATCCTCATAGTTAGTCCACATATACCAACATTTAAATTGAGGTGTTTGTTCATCTTTATTTTGGCTCCGACTCCCAAAGAGTAAGAATCACAAGAAAAACTGGTATCTGATTGATAGTTATCTGATAGTCCGTAGTCAGTGATTTGTCCACCACAGCTGAGGGTTAGTTGCTTGGTTACATCAAACTCAATACCTGCCAAGTATTCATTGGTTCCTTTAGTCAGATATTTTTGTTTGCCGTTTGCCATACCTGCATTTTTGTCATCATAAAAATGATATTCTACAGAAGCGCGAAGTACCGGAAGGAATTCGTAGGCGGCTGCGATAGAGAGCATGGCTGGAATATCATTGGGAGTATTCACACCGTGTTCGTAGGGGGCTACCATATCTTTGGCACTGTGGATACTGTAAGTTCTTTGTATTGTTTTCGATATTCAAGTTGGTCTTGAATTCATATTTGGCACCAATGTTCAGTTTACCCAGTTTAGCATCTACACCGATAACAGGAGTAAGTCCCCAGCCGGTTTGGTCACAGTCTAGAGCAAGAGGCAACAGGTTTGTGTCTGTTCCTTTTACAATAGCGTTCAGAAAGCCTTTGTAGCCACCGGTAAAGTAGTTCATTCTACCTCCACCGAATACGGAAAGCCATTCGGTAGCTTTATAGGATAATCCCAGCTGCAAAGAATAAATATATTGTTTACCGTCCATGGCACTTGTTATATCATACATATCAGGAGTTATAACCGTAGGTTTTTCTGCTTTTAAACCTTCTTGAAAAATACCTGCCATAGCTGAGGCGTCGAACATAGGCAGTCCGTCATCAAAAGACGCCTTTCCACCTCCGGCAGTGATGGCGAAGAATCCTGAAATTGTCCACTCACCTTTTTTATATGCGGCGAAGAGGCTGGGGATAACCGGTGCGGCGGCTGTTCCTTCGTAATATTTTTCAAAAGGCTTGTCTGCAACAGTAGGACCTGTGGCGCTAACGCCATTGTATGTCATAAAACTGGCATCAATATTTCTAGTCTGATAAGCGCTCTGAATGCTCAATCCTACATGGAATCCGTCTTTGGGCAAGAAAGCCAGGCCGGCAGGATTAGATAAAGCACCGTCTATTTCTGTTGTAGCACCACGGGATAGCATACGGAGAAAAGCTGCATGTTGATTTGTATTGGTTAAAATACCTCCTGCGAAAGTTGAATTTGAAACGATTAGTGTCGCTGCACTAATTAATAATAGTTTCTTCATTTATTACTTGATTTTTTGTTTGCGGGCGCAAGGTAGGATAAAATAACACACGGGCAAACCTTTTGTGCAATTATTTGTGTCGTCTATTGAAAAAATCAACTGTTTCAATAGAAACTATTTACTTGGATGATGAATATCCTTTTTTTATTTGTGTGATTGATTGGTAGGAACTGTGGAATGAAGGAGCGTGCTGATGCTTTTGTGATATATTTGTTCCGGCACGCCTGTCCGCTAAGTAAATTCCTGGTCTGTTTACAGTTTCTTCACTCCATTCAGAACACCGGATTGAAAAGAATGTAGTATCTTTGCAACTCTTTTACTCAATGCAAAAAAAATATATGTATACCAACAAAGAAATATGGAACGTAAGTTATCCGATTTTTCTCGGATTATTGGCGCAAAACATTATCAATGTGACAGATACTGCTTTCCTAGGCAGGGTAGGAGAAGTCGAGTTGGGAGCTTCCGCCATGGGTGGATTGTTTTATATCTGTGTCTTCACTATTGCTTTCGGTTTAGTGTCGGTTCACAAATCTTGATTGCTCGTCGTAATGGAGAAGGACGTTACAAAGATGTGGGTCCCGTAATGATACAGGGAGGGACATTCTTGCTGGGATTGGCGATGCTCATGTTTGGGCTGACACATCTTTTGGCCCCATCCATTGTCCGCTTGCTCATTTCATCTGATTCCATTTTTGATGCTACCATGGAATTTCTCAACTGGCGTATTTGGGGCTTTTTCTTCGCCTTTGTCAACGTGATGTTCCGTGCGCTGTATATTGGTATTACACGTACTAAGGTGCTGACAATGAATGCAGTGGTCATGGCATTGGTGAATGTGCTGTTGGACTATATTTTGATTTTCGGTAAGTTTGGAATGCCGGAGATGGGGATTAAAGGAGCAGCTGTCGCTTCGGTGATGGCTGAAGCCGCTTCATTGGCTTTTTTCTTGATTTATACCTACGCAAAGGTGGATTTTAAGAAATTCGGCTTGAATCACTGGCAGAAGATTGACTTTTCTTTATTGGGAAAAATTCTGAGTATTTCGTGTTTTACCATGATACAATATTTTTTGGCCATGGCTACTTGGTTTGTCTTTTTCATCGCGATAGAACGGTTGGGTCAACGCGAGCTGGCGATTGCCAATATCGTGCGTAGTATCTATATTGTGATGCTCATTCCGGTTCAGGCATTGTCTACTACTACCAATTCATTGGTCAGCAATCTGATTGGTGCGGGGGGGATAACCCATGTCATGCGTTTGATTTGGCGTATAGCCCGGATGTCGTTTCTCATTATGGTGGTCTGTGTGGCGGTGGTGGTGCTTTTTCCTCATGCCATGCTTTCGGTTTACACCAACGAACCGGCGTTGCTGGTAGAGTCTGTGCCTTCGTTGTATGTCATTGCCGGAGCGATGATTATCGCATCAGTGGCGAATATCTACTTCAATGCCATTTCGGGAACTGGAAATACGCAGGCTGCTCTGATACTTGAAATGGGGACTTTGGTATTCTACGCCCTTTACATTCTATGGATAGGCATGGTGGTGAAAGCACCGGTTTCTGTTTGTTTTTCTATAGAGATGGTGTACTATAGTTTGTTACTGCTTAGCAGCATTATTTATTTGAAAAAAGCAAAATGGCAGAATAAAAGATATAAAGGTTCATAAGTTTTTTGTATTTTTGCACCCTGTTGTTATTCTGAAGGTTAGTAAAGAAGGACAGGCAATCATAATTCGTAATTTATAATTAAAGATATATGTTCGATAATTTAAGTGAGAGACTGGAACGGTCTTTTAAGATTCTGAAAGGTGAGGGAAAAATCACCGAGATTAATGTAGCGGAAACATTGAAGGATGTGCGTAAAGCTTTGTTGGATGCTGACGTGAACTATAAGGTCGCCAAAGGCTTTACTGATACTGTAAAAGAAAAAGCTTTGGGGCAGAATGTGCTTACGGCTGTGAAGCCCAGCCAGTTGATGGTAAAGATTGTACATGATGAACTGACTGCATTGATGGGCGGTGAGACTGCCGAATTGGTGTTGGAAGGTCGTCCGGCGGTTATCCTGATGTCAGGTCTGCAAGGTTCCGGTAAGACTACTTCTCCGGTAAACTGGCCCGTATGCTGAAAACCAAGAAGAACCGTAAGCCGCTGTTGGTGGCTTGTGACGTTTATCGTCCCGCTGCTATCGAACAGTTAAGAGTATTGGGAGAACAAATCGAGGTTCCTGTATATAGTGAATTGGACAGCAAGAATCCGGTGCAGATTGCATTGAACGCTATTCATGAAGCAAAAGCGAAAGGTTATGATTTGGTTATTGTCGATACAGCCGGTCGTCTGGCTATCGACGAACAGATGATGAATGAGATTGAGGCGATTAAGAAAGCGGTCAATCCGGATGAAACATTGTTCGTTGTCGATTCAATGACCGGTCAGGATGCGGTGAACACAGCCCGTGAATTTAATGAACGTCTGGACTTTAACGGTGTTGTGCTGACCAAGTTGGATGGTGATACCCGTGGCGGTGCCGCTCTTTCTATTCGTACCGTTGTGAATAAGCCTATCAAGTTTGTGGGTACCGGCGAAAAGTTGGATGCTATCGACCAGTTCCATCCTGCACGTATGGCAGACCGTATTCTCGGTATGGGTGATATCGTGTCTTTGGTAGAACGTGCGCAGGAGCAATATGACGAGGAAGAGGCAAAGCGTCTTCAGAAAAAGATTGCCAAAAACCAGTTCGACTTCAATGACTTTTTGAGCCAGATTCATCAGATAAAGAAGATGGGTAACCTGAAAGAGTTGGCTTCCATGATTCCGGGTGTGGGTAAAGCGATTAAAGACATTGATATCGATGATAATGCATTCAAGAGTATTGAGGCGATTATTTATTCCATGACTCCGCAGGAACGTACAAATCCCGAAATCCTGAACGGAACACGTCGTACGCGTATAGCCAAAGGCAGTGGAACCAGCATTCAGGAGGTAAACCGTCTGCTGAAGCAGTTTGACCAGACCCGCAAGATGATGAAGATGGTGACCGGTAGCAAGATGGGTAAGATGATGCCGAAACTTAAAAAGTAAGGTTTAAATAAACAGGTAGGGAGAAAGTGCGGAACTTCTCCTTTTTTTATTATGCAACGTGGCTGATTTATGCTACATTTGTTGCTCAATGGATTATTTATAAATAAATAGTATGCAACTAATTGATGGAAAAGCTATTTCGGAACTGGTGAAGCAGGAGATTGCTGCGGAAGTTGCCGGAATCGTGGCTAAAGGTGGCAAGCGTCCCCATTTAGCTGCAATCCTCGTTGGACACGACGGGGGAAGTGAGACATACGTGGCGGCTAAAGTAAAGGCCTGTGAAGTATGTGGTTTCAAATCCAGTCTGATCCGTTATGAAGCAGATGTGACGGAAGAAGAATTACTGGCAAAGGTCAGAGAACTGAATGAGGATGCTGACGTGGATGGTTTTATCGTACAACTTCCCTTACCGAAGCATATTTCCGAGCAGAAAGTGATTGAAACCATTGACTATCGTAAAGATGTGGATGGTTTCCATCCTATCAATGTAGGACGTATGTCCATTGGCCTTCCTTGCTATGTATCCGCTACGCCTAATGGTATTCTGGAATTGCTGAAACGTTACCATATTGAAACACAGGGAAAGAAGTGTGTAGTATTGGGCCGTAGCAATATTGTGGGTAAGCCTATGGCGAGCCTGATGATGCAGAAAGCTTATCCGGGTGATGCCACTGTAACTGTTTGTCACAGCCGCAGCAAGGATTTGGTAAAAGAATGTCAGGAAGCTGACATTATCATTGCTGCACTGGGTCAGCCGAATTTTGTGAAGGCTGAGATGGTGAAAGAAGGTGCGGTGGTTATTGACGTGGGTACTACCCGTGTGCCGGATGCCACAAAGAAATCCGGATTCAAACTGACCGGAGATGTGAAATTTGATGAAGTGGCTCCCAAATGTTCTTATATCACTCCCGTTCCGGGTGGTGTGGGACCTATGACTATTGTATCTTTAATGAAGAATACGTTGCTGGCTGGAAAAAAGGCCATTTACAAATAAGTGCCACATGCTTTGCGAAGCTTGATGGATAAAAAAAGAATGTGTCAAAAGTTTGGTAATGCTTACAGGATAAGCTGACCTGCTTTTGACACACTTGTTTTCATGAACAAAAGTTATGCCTGCTTTTCGGACTTACCTGTAAAATCATAAGGAAGGATTTTCGCTCTTAAAAGATTATTTTGTTCTTCGGAGTAATCATACTTTCGGGAGTGTCCTTGATGTATTGGTCTTTCTCGCTGGGAAGTTCGGGACATTTATGCCCTCATGCCCTCACTGCATGTATAATAGGTTTATTATAAAAGATTTAGATGGTGAGGGTAAAAAATATTGCTCTCACTTATGCTCTTATGCCCTCACTGTATTGTGAAGCTGAATTTTGCATAAAATGCTTGAATGCAGTTATATATATACTTTTTATAGGATATTCCGTTTTGATGTAAAGTAGGCTATTTTTAGGTTTTTTTTTGTAAGAAGTGCGCATAGAGGATTTGTACCTTTATGGAATATGGCGGATTCCGGCTGTGGTAAAAAAGATCAGGTCATTTTTAAAAAAGATGACGAGCTTTTTTAAAAGGCCGCCGTTCTTTTTTAACGTCTTGGTCTTTTTTAAATGTCCTTGTCTTTTGGACGTGATTTCCACATACGTATGCATAAGCCTGTACGTACAAATGCATAGGGCTATGTATAGCTCCTGCTACGTATGTGAAAAAGTGTGCTCTCTGGTACGGATTGACAGGACGAAACGTTGAGTGTACTATACTCTTGATTTTTTTATAGATTATATATAAGTTATTTATTATTAGTTGTTTAACAGTTTTGTTTGTACGATAGAGCTAATGTTTTGTACAATAGTGTCAGTATCTTGTATGGTATTTCTAATACTTTGGATAATACATTCCATGCCTTTTTAATGGATAGGGTACTTTTGTCGGTATCAAGTATAACCTATAAAATTAAGAATATGAAAAAGACTTTATTATGCCTGATGATGGCATGGGGAAGCTTGGCTTTCGCCGAAAACTACACAGTTGATTCTCCGGATTCTCGTATTACAGTGAATGTGGAAACAGGAACGAATACCACTTATTCCGTAACTTTTAATGGTAAAATGATTCTGAATCCTTCTCCCATTTCCATGACATTCGACAATGGAACCGTTATCGGAAGGAATATGGAAGTGAAGAATGTGGAACGTTCCACACAAAATCAAGTATTGAAACCGGTAGTGCGCCAGAAAAGCAAGCAAATCATTGATCATTATAATGAAATGGTACTGGATGCAGAGAATTACAAACTGTATTTTCGGGTATATAATGATGGATTGGCCTATCGTTTTCATACAGATTTTCCCGACTCATTGAAAGTACTGAATGAAGAAGTGATTTATTGTTTTCCGGAAGATTATAATACGTTGTTTCCCGAAGAGCGCAGTATGCTTTCTGCACAGCAGCCGTTATTCAAACCGATGAAACTCTCGGAAATAGGTACAGATCGTTTTTGCAGTACTCCTATATTAATAAAGGTAGATGAGAATGCCCGTATTTTTATCAGCGAATCTGATTTGGAAAGCTATCCGGGTATGTTTCTGCGCAAGCAAGGTAAAAACGAGCTGGCAGGCAAGTTTGCCGCTGTTTCACTGGAAGATTATAAGACAGACGACCGTCAGATATTTCCAACCAAGCGTGCTGATTACATTGCTCGTGTAAATGGCACACGCAATTATCCTTGGCGTGCAATGATTGTTGCCGAGAATGATGCCAATCTGATAACAAACCAATTGATCTATAAATTAGCTCCGGAAGCAGAAGGAGATTATTCATGGGTACGTCCCGGAAAGATTGCATGGGACTGGTACAACGCATTGATTCTGACGGGCGTTGACTTTAAATGCGGTATCAATAACGATACTTATAAATATTACATTGATTTTGCCTCTAAATATGGAATAGAATATGTGGTGATTGACGACGGATGGTCGGAAGCATGGGATGTGACTAAAACAATTCCTGAAATCAATATGGAAGAGTTGGTGGCATACGGCAAGAAGAAGAATGTGGATTTGATTTTATGGGTATCTTGGGCACCGTTTCGCGAAAGATAGACGAGGCTTTTGATAAGTTCAGTCAATGGGGAATTAAAGGTATCAAGATGGACTTTATGAACCGTGACGATCAGGAAATGGTGGACTTTTATTATGAAGTGGCTAGGAAAGCTGCCGCACGCAAGATGCTGGTGGACTTCATGGGGCTTACAAACCGACAGGATGGTTGCGTACGTTTCCCAACGTACTGACTTCGGAAGGTGTAGCCGGATTGGAAAACCATAAATGGGGGAGCTTCGTGACACCGAAGCATAATGTTACTTTGCCGTTTACCCGTATGGTGGCAGGTCCTATGGATTACACTCCGGGGGCTATGATTAATTTCCATGAAAAAGACCATAAGATTTGGTTCAACCTGCCTGCTTCTGTAGGTACTCGTTGTCACCAGTTGGTATGTACGTGGTGTATGAAAGTCCGTTGCAGATGCTTGCCGACTCTCCTTCCAACTATTACCGCGAACCGGTTTGTATGGAATTCTTGTCTCAAGTGCCGGTGGTATGGGATGAAACACGCGTGCTGAAAGCTCTGTAGGTGAGTATGTAGTAGTGGCTCGTCGTCACGGAGATACTTGGTATATTGGTGGTATGGTCGGTGAAAAAGGACAGAAGTTCGAAATAGACCTTGATTTTATAAAAGGAAACAAAACACTGACTTACTGGGAAGATGGTGTCAATGTGGATATGAATGCCAATGACTTTGCCCGTCGTGTACAAAAGGTAAAACAAGGGGATAAAATTACGATAACAATGTATGATGGCGGTGGTTATGCTGCAATCATTAAATAATAGTTTTGTTAAACTTAATGTTTCTAATCTAAAATGAACACTTTAAATTCTAATTTAAAAAGTAAGCATATCCTATTGGCGGGAATGCTTAGCTTGGGGGCTATGACAGTTTTTGCTGTTCCATCCTTGAGTGGTGAGATGACGGCTTCGTATTCTGTTTCTCAGCAGAGTCAGACAGTGAAAGGAGTGGTAGTTGACAAAAGTACCGGAGAACCGATTATTGGAGCCAATGTTGTTGTCAAAGGAACTACAAATGGAGTAATTACAGATTTTGACGGTAACTATACACTAGATGCTCCTGTTGGTTCTATCTTGGTTATTTCTTACATCGGTTATCAGTCCATTGAAGTGAAAGCGGTTGCCGGTGTTCAGCAAATCCGATTGGATGAAGACACACAAGCATTGGAAGAAGTAGTCGTAGTGGGATACGGTGTACAGAAGAAAGCAACTGTTACCGGATCTGTATCTACTGTAAAAGGTAGCGATTTGAAGACTACCGGTACTGCCAACATCACCAATACCTTTGCTGGTAAGCTGCCGGGTGTGGTTGCTACCAACCGTTCGGGTGAGCCGGGTAATGACTACTCTGATATTCTGATTCGTGGTAAGGGCTCTTTGAATGACAACTCTCCTTTGATTGTTATTGATGGAGTGGCTAACCGCGGTGGTTTGGAACGACTCAACCCGAGTGATATAGAATCTGTTAATGTTTTGAAAGACGCTTCTGCCGCTATCTATGGTGCGCAGGCTGCAAACGGTGTAATCTTGGTGACTACTAAACGGGGTACATCAGACAAACCGACTATTACTTACAACGGTTCATTCACCTTGTCGGGTAACACACGTACACCTGATCTGATGAATGCATATCAGTGTATGACATGGACAGACGAAATTCGTAAAGGAAACGGTCAGTCTCCGCTGTATGAAAATATAAAAGGAGGATATTTGGATGGTACTATCAACCGTAATCAGTATGGCGATACCGACTGGATGGACGTGGTGTTTCGTAGCGTGGCTCCTCAGACCCGTCATTCACTAAGTGTCAGCGGAGGTTCGGAAAAAGTGAAATTCTACGTTTCAGGTGACTATTCTTATCAAGAACCTAACTATAGAAACACAAGTTGGATTTTCAAACCGGACAGGTACGTTCTAACATCGATGCGCAAATTAGCGATAACTTGAAAATTGGTGTGGATTTGGCTGCCCGTCGGGAAAAACGCAATAATTCGGTTATTTCCACTGATGATATTTTTTGGGAAGCGTTTATGGCTTATCCTTGGTTGTATGACTACTATCCCAATGGACTGCCGGGCCCGGGTTTGGCAAATGGAAACAACTTAGCTATTTTGGTGGCAGGTAAAGAAACCGGTTACAACCGGGTCAACGATACGTTTGTGGATTCCAAGTTCTCTTTTGACTTGAAATTGCCTTGGATAACCGAAGGGCTTTCTTTGTCAGGTTATGCTGCATTCGACTATCACGCACGTGAACAAAAGCAGTTGTGGGATGTATGGGACACTTACGATTATAACGCTGCTACTGGTGAGTACATAAAGAAGACCACCAATATGAACGGTAACAACATCAGTTTACGTCAGGATCATGATGACAATGTGACCAAGACTTTCCACTTGAAATTGGATTACCAACGTACCTTTGGTGACCACCGTGTAGGTGCTTTCGTGGCCTATGAACAGAGTAAGTACGAAGGCGAGAACTTCTACGGCTGGCGTGGATACTATTTGAGTAATCGTCCTGATTATTTGGACTTTGGTGCTGATAAGGAAAAGACAAACGGTGGCAGGGGTTATGTGACTGCTCGCCAGAATTATTTCGGACGTTTGAATTATGCTTACAAGGACCGCTATATGTTCGAATTTACCTTGCGTCATGATGGTTCTATGAATTTTGCTTCTAATAAGCGTTGGGGTACTTTCCCGGGATTGTCTGTAGGTTGGCGTATGAGTGAGGAAGATTTCATCAAGAATAATTTCTCATTTATCAATGATCTGAAATTGCGTGCTTCTTGGGGTAAGTTGGGAAATGACCGTGTGGATGCTTTTCAGTATATCAGTACATATAATATGCAGAACGGTGCTATCTTGGGTGAAATTCCCAATATAAATAAAGGGTTTGTACCAGGACGTGTTGGCAACCCCGATATTACTTGGGAAAGGTGGATTCTAAGAATATTGCAGTGGATGGTAATTTCTGGAATGCTCTGTTGGGCTTCACAGTAGAGTATTTCTATCAGAACCGTACAGACATCTTGACTCCGAAGCAAGCTTCCATTCCTTACTATACCGGTTTGACATTGCCTGACCAGAATATTGGTGAAGTAAGTAATCAGGGTGTCGAATTGATGTTGAGCCACAAAAATCGTATTAATGATATCAATTACTTTGTTTCTGGTAACTTTACGTTTACTAAGAACAAAATTAAATTCTTTGACGAAGCAGCTAATACTCCCGAATGGCAGAGAAGAACCGGACATTCTATCGATTCATGGTTGATGTACAAAACAGACGGTATCTATCAGTCATGGGATGAGATCAATAGCACTCCGCACATGGCTAATGCTCAACCAGGTGATATCAAGTACCTGGATATTGATGATAACGGGGTGATTAATGACAATGACCGTATTCGTAGTAAATATGGCAATGTCCCACAGATTGTATACGGTTTGAATATGGGAATTGAATGGAAAGGACTGGAATTCAGTATGCTATGGACAGGTCAAGCTAGGGCTGAACAGATGATTGTTCCTTATTCTTATAATTTGGACAAAGAATTCTATAATAATCGTTGGATTTCAGCCGAGGAAACTCCTAACTCAAAATATCCGAGAGCGTTTGATAAGGATGATTATGAAAATACCAGATGGAGTGATTTCTGGTTGTATGATGCTTCATTTATCCGTTTGAAAAATGTGGAACTGGCTTATACATTTCCTAAATCTTTTGTAGAGAAATTGAAAATTCAGAACTTGCGTCTGGTATTGACTGGAACGAACCTGTTGACTTTTGATAAAGTGAAGTGCAAGATCCGGAATCAGATGCGACTTCTACAGGACAGAAATATCCTCAAGCTCGTACTTATACATTTGGAGTTAATGTTAGTTTCTAAATTAGTAACCTTTAAGTTTAAGAATAAATATGAAAACAGCCATATTGAAAAGTACATGCATCGCCCTGTTGATGGGAAATATGTTTTCTTGTGATGTACTGGACGTAGAACCATTGGATTCATATACGGAAGACGGTATCTTTACAGATGCTAATCTTACTGAATCTTATGTGACCATGAATTATACAAAACCACGTAACGGATGGAGTCGTAGTTCATTGAGATTTGTATGTGATGAATCCATGGAGAACTTTAATTGGGCCAGTGCGTGGAGTATTAATACAGGAGGTCTGGCTCCCGATCAATTGGGAGGTCTGGATATTTGGTCGGATTATTATGCCAACATAAAGAATTGCAACATATTCTTTAGTAATATGGATAAGGTGGAAACGATAGATGAACCGAGAAGAAGTTGGTTGATAGGTGAGGCTACTTTTTTCAGAGCTTATTATTATATGGAATTGGTGAACAATTATGGAGGAGTACCCTTGATTACTCGCTTGTTTGAGTTGGATGATCCTGAATGATGATTAAGCGTAACACTTATGAGGATTGTGTGGACTTTATTGTTTCCGAATTTCAGAAAGCATCCGAGCTTTTGCCGGAAAAATTTGCAGGTGAAATTTTGGACGGGTAACGAAAGGAGCAGCTTTGGCTATGAAATCACGTATGTTGCTTTATGCTGCCAGTCCATTATGGAATCCGGCTAATGATAAAAGCAAATGGGAAGCTGCTGCTAAAGCAGCAGAAGAAGTGATGAAATTAGGATACTCTTTGGATACTGATTATAAAGGACTTTTCCTAAATCCGATGAGTTCTGAGATTATATTCCAACGTTTGTATAATACGGAATTCGGCCATTGGTATGATTGGTATAACAGTACGAACGGTTGGGGTGGATACTCTTGTACTGCTGTGTTGCAGGAATGTAGATAGTTATGAGATGGAAGACGGTACTATGCCTGATCCGGCTTTATATACTTCTGCTACAACAGATCCTTGGGCGGGGCGTGATCCTCGTTATATGCTTCTGTAGTATGTGACGGACAGTTGTTTAGAGGAACAGAAGTGGAATTTGGGTAAATAATGATGGAAAAACAGGTGGAATAGATAGTGAGTTTGGTAAGGATGCATGGAACTATTCTAAAACACATTATATTATCCGGAAATTTATGGATGAAAATCTGACAAAAAGCTGGTCGGACAAAGGAAAGCAACCGTGGGTTTATTGCCGTTTGGCAGAAATCTATCTGAATTATGCAGAAGCCATGTATCATTGTGGCAAGGAAGATGTAGCACGTGAATATGTAAATTATATCCGTAAAAGAGCACGTGGAGGCAGAGAGGATATTTTGCCTGATGTTACTGAAAGCGGAGAAGCTCTTTTAGCTAAAATCCAACACGAACGTAAGGTAGAACTGGCTTTCGAGGAACATCGTTTTTATGATGTACGCCGTTGGAAAATTGCGGAAAAGGTGGATAAGGGTGCTTTTCATGGTATAAATATAACTAAGCAGACAGATGGTACAAAGAAATATGAATTATTTAAAATTCAAGACCGCGATTTTGTGGCGCCTGCCAACTATCTGCTTCCTATTCCACGTTATGAAATTCAAAAAATGATTTATTGGAACAAAATCCGGGTTATGATAAATAGGTAGAAGTATGATTATATGATGAATTCCGGGGACGTATGGTGATGTTCCCGGAATTTTACCTTATTTTGTGAGTCTCAGAAATAATATGAATTATGCATAAAATGAAAGTGATCTTTTTAGTGGGCTATATGCTGCTGACTGTATTTTCTTCTTTCGCTTTGGCCACTGGATCATCTCGTTGGCGAATGTTGGCGGATGGAAGCATTGAATGGGTGCCCGCCAAACAAATCCCACACAGTGACCATATTGAAATGAGTGGAAAACAAGTATCTGTTGTGCTGCGCTATGGGGTGAATGCGGATGGAGCGTTTGTTGTGAATAAAAGTATGGTATGGCCTTTGTTGCGTACCATTCCGAATAATACTCATGCCAGTTTGATGAGGAGATTCGATTGGAATCCATTGGATATGGTTACGGTCAATGGTAGAACTATTACCGATGAAAAAGTGGACAATATCCGCTTGAAGGGTATGTTGACTGTTGAAAGTTCTTATAACGGCGGATGGTATGGGCAGTGTAAAGTGATACGGGAATATTTGCCTTCAACGGACTTGCCTGCATTAATTGAAAATTATCTTTTGATTAATACAGACAAGAATCCCATGTTCGTAGAAATTCCGGTAATAAACAATAGATTGTACACCGATCCGCGGAAGGAGTGGATGGTTCTTATCTTATTGAAATGAAAATAGATAGAAATGGGTATTTTTCTATACAACCGGGGGATACGCTCTCTTTTAGTGCTTATATTACCGGATATAAAAAGGACAACCCGCATTGGTCATTAACGGACAGCAGGAGAAACTGAAACGAATAGAGGCGGTGACTTCATGGATGGATAATCTGGTACTTGAAACCCCTGATCCGATTATTGACCGTATGTTCGCTTTTTCTAAAATCCGGGCTTGTGAAAGTATCTATGAAACTCAGGGAGGACCTATGCACGGACCTGGCGGAGAATCGTACTATGCAGCTATTTGGGCTAATGACCAGGCTGAATATATTAATCCTTATTTTCCATTTACTGGCTATGATTATGGAAATGCATCGGCATTGAACTCATTCAAGCATTTTGCCCGTTTTATGAATAATGAATGGAAACCTATTCCCAGTTCTATTGTGGCTGAAGGGCTGGATATCTGGAATGGAGTAGGTGACAGAGGGGATGCGGCTATGATCGCTTATGGAGCGTCCCGTTATCTGCTGGCCCGTGCAAGCCGTGAGGAAGCAGAACAATTGTGGCCGCTTGTCACTTGGTGTCTGGAATATTGTAATCATAAACTGAACAAAGAGGGAGTGGTGGCTTCGGATACAGACGAATTGGAAAATCGTTTTCCTTCGGGAGATGCTAATTTGTGCACTTCTTCTCTTTATTATGACGCTTTGATTTCTGCTTCCTGTCTGGCACGGGAACTGGGTAAAGGAAATGCGGGCGTTTATCGTAAGCAGGCTGCCATATTGCGTAAGAATATTGAAAAATATTTCGGTGCTTCTGTGGAAGGTTTTGATACATATGCTTATTATAAAGGGAATGACATTTTGCGTTCGTGGATTTGTATTCCATTGACGGTTGGTATAGATGAACGTGCCGAGGCTACTATAAATGCGCTGTTCTCACCACGTTTATGGACGGAAAATGGATTATTGACACAGGCAGGAAGTGATACTTTTTGGGATCGTTCCACACTATATGCCTTGAGAGGGGTATATGCGGTGGGAGAAACGGAAAAAGCGACAGAGTATTTACATCGTTATTCCACTACCCGGTTGTTGGGAGAGCATGTGCCTTATGCCATTGAAGCATGGCCTGAAGGTGGTCAGCGTCATCTTTCTGCGGAAAGTGGCTTATATGGACGTATAATCACAGAAGGCTTATTTGGTATTCGTCCTACCGGTTTTAACAGTTTTATCCTTACACCTCGTCTACCGGAGGTATGGAGTCACATGGCTTTGAGAAAAATAGGGGCATTTGGTTCTAAATTTGACATTGAGATCGATCGTTTGCCTAATAATAGACTTCAGGTGAAAATTATAAATGGAAATAAGATACAACAACATTTTATTAAAGTAGGGAATAAACTTACTATTAAATTAAAGTGAATATGGTATGAAAAAAGCAATATTATTGGGAGTTGCGGCTTTGTGTATGGCAAGTTGTGGCTCATCTTCAAAAGAAGATGCTATTCAGAGATTGCCGTCAGACCAGATATCGGTATTTACCTCTTCGGATAAGCAGTTGGAAAATGCGTACAATTGGGCAAAAAAGATGGCATTGTCATACGCACATGATAATAGTGATCCGGTAGGATATTGGTATGAAGCCGCATTACCGCAGCGCGAGGCTTTCTGTATGCGCGATGTGTCTCATCAGTCGGTGGGCGCTCAGATTTTGGGTCTTGCCAGACATAATAAGAATATGTTCACGCGTTTTGTGGAAAATATCAGTGAAGAAAAAGACTGGTGTACCTATTGGGAGATAAACCGTTATAATAAACCTGCGCCGGCTGACTATACCAATGACAAGGAATTCTGGTATAATCTGAATGCTAATTTTGATGTGATGCAGGCTTGTTTGAAAATGTATCAATGGACGGGAGATGCTGGTTATCTGACAGACCCTCTTTTTACAAATTTTATGAAAAGTCTGTGAACGAATATGTGCATCGCTGGGCTTTGGAACCGGAAAAGATAATGGATCGCTCTCCTTATATGAATCAGCCTGAGGATTTTAATCCGAATAATAATTTTCATACTTGCAGGGGACTGCCTTCGTATGTGGAGAATTTCCGTGGACTGACGGTTGGGGTGGATTTATTGGCTACGATGTATGCAGGTTTTAATGCATACGCCGAAATGGCCGGATTGACGGGGGATGATGTGAAGATGACAAAAGGAAGAACCCAGGCGGAAGCATACCGGGAAATCTTGGAGAACAGGTGGTGGAACCCTGACAGTTCTTTTTATCAGACTTTTTGGACGGAGGATCAGAAGTTTTATCGGGGGGAAGGAGTTCCTTTTATTCTTTGGTTTGACGCGTCTGAAAATCCGGACCGCATTCGTGCCAGCGTGAAGGACATTTTGAGCCGAGAATGGAATGTGGAGAATATGTCAGCGTTTCCCACCCTTTTTTATCGTTTGGGGTATGATGACGAGGCTTATTATTTTTTGGTAAATCTGCCTCATATGAACAGGTCTGAGTATCCTGAAGTATCTTATGGTATCATTGAAGGTACGGTGTGTGGAGCTATGGGAGTCAAGCCTTTGGCTAGTGAAAGCAGTGTGGCGACTTGCTCGCGTCTGGCAGGCGATTCCCAAAAGGCGGAAATTAAAAATCTGCCTGTTTTTGATGGATATATCACTGTTAAGCATGGAGGCAGGATGAGGACTGATATAGAGAATAACACTTCTAAGAAGTTGACATGGAAGGTTGCTTTTATAGGGGATTATTCTGAAATAAAGGTGAACGGAAGGTGTATGCTCCGGTCTTGTTGAAAGATATTCGTGGAAATGTGATTTCTGAAGTTTGCGTACCCTTGCCTGCCCACTCTAAGTTAAGTGCGGAAGTTTTAACTAATTTAAACTAACAGATAATGAAAAAGCTGACAATTTTATTTTTATGCAGTTGGATAGTATTGACTACACAGGCACGGAAAGTGTTCCAACTGAACTCGCCTGATGGACATTTGAATACAACTATAACCATAGGGGAACAGTTGACTTATGATATAAAATGTAACGGAAAGCAGGTGCTTGCCGCTTCTCCATTGTCAATGACTTTGGAAAACGGAACCGTGTGGGGGGATCATCCGCAACTGACAAGCAGTTCCCGGAAAGAGGTGGACCAGTTGATTGATTCACCTTTTTATCGCAGCAGCCAGCTACGGGATCATTATAAGAAACTAGTACTTTGTTTTAGGAAAGGATGGAGTGTGGAATTCCGGGCATATAATGATGGAATAGCCTATCGTTTCGTGAATCAAATGAAAAAGCCGTTCAAGATTCTTCAAGAAGAAGTGAACTATCAATTTACCACTGATAAAACGGCTATTGTGCCTTATGTGGTACCGCGTAGTGAGGATCAATTTTATAGTGCGTTTGAGAATACATATACTATTAGTAAAATTTCGGAATTGGATAAGCAGAAGCTGATGTTTCTTCCATTAGTCGTTGAAGTCGGTGACGGAGTTAAAGTGTGTATTACCGAATCGGATCTGGAGAATTATCCGGGGCTTTATTTGTCGGGGGCGACAGGTGGTAACAGTTTGACAGGTGTACATGCTCCTTATCCTGCAAGTAAGCGTCAGGGAGGACATAATAACTTGCAGATGATTGTGGAAAAACGTGAGAATTTTATAGCGAAGGTTGATGGACCACGTACTTTTCCCTGGCGCATGGCGATTGTTACGACTGATGATAAGGATTTGGCTGCAAGTAGTATGACTTATTTGCTTAGTTCACCTTCACGGATTGGTGATCTTTCATGGATAAAGCCGGGTAAAGTGGCTTGGGAATGGTGGAGCGACTGGAATCTGGATGGAGTGGATTTTGTAACGGGAGTGAACAATGATACTTATAAAGCGTATATTGATTTCGCAGCTGCCCATCAGTTGGAGTATGTGATATTGGATGAAGGATGGGCGGTTAATCTGCAGGCTGATTTGATGCAGGTGGTAAAAGATATCAATTTGAAAGAACTGGTGGATTATGCGGCTGCCAGGAATGTAGGTATTATTTTATGGGCCGGTTATTATGCATTCGACAGAGATATGGAAAATCTGTGTCGTTATTATGCCGAACTGGGAGTGAAGGGTTTCAAAGTTGATTTTATGGATCGGGATGATCAGGAAATGGTCGCTTTCAATTATCGGGCGGCGGAAACCTGTGCTAAATATAAATTACTCCTTGATTTGCATGGCATGTATAAGCCGTCTGGATTGAATCGTACTTATCCTAATGTATTGAATTTTGAGGGAGTTCATGGACTGGAGAACATGAAATGGAGTCCGGAGAGTGTGGACCAGGTAAAATATGATGTGACGATTCCTTTTATCCGCCAGGTGGCAGGACCGATGGATTATACACAAGGTGCAATGAGAAATGCTGTGAAGGGCAGTTATTTCCCTTGTAACTCTGAACCGATGAGCCAAGGTACCCGTTGCCGGCAATTGGCTTTGTATGTGATATTTGAATCTCCGCTGAATATGCTGTGTGACACACCGGACAATTATGAACGAGAAGTTGAATGTACTGATTTTATAACAGGCATTCCTACAGTTTGGGATGAGACACATATTTTGGATGCCAATTGGGAGAATACATTGTAACTGCACGTAGGAAAGGAGATAGCTGGTATATCGGTGGCATTACGGATGGAGTAGCAAGAAATCTTGAGATAGATTGTTCTTTCCTTGGAGATAAGGATTATGTGGGGGATTTATTTAAAGATGGTATGAATGCGCATCGTATTGGCAAGGATTTCAAACGCGAGTCCGTTCGTTTGAACAAGCGGGATAAGTTGAAAATACATTTGGCTCCGGGAGGTGGATTTGCAATCAGATTGCAATAAAGTTTTCATTGTGTGGATAATGTGATGAGGTGGGGGCTGGTAGCATTCCTCATCTCATTGTATTTTAAGTCTAAAATTAAATAACTTTCTTTGTATACCTGCTAAATCATAAGAAAGCATTATTTTTGCAAGAAACCTTGGTTCATTTTATTGGACTTCCAATGATGGAGAAGAACAATGATCAATAGAAATATCTAACTATGAATAAACGGATTTCGCTATTTGCTTTTCTTTTTATACTATGCCTTGCGGTTAGATGCCAGACTAGAAATGTAAGGCACTATACTATTAATGAAGGTTTGGCAAACAATGCTGTATATAGTATATCTCAGGACATGAAGGGCCGGATGTGGTTTGGAACGATTGATGGGGTACATAGTTTTGATGGTAACGGGATTCGTGTATGGCGGGATGAGCGGGTTCCTTCATTAGGCTCTAGTATTTATACTATAAGAGAAGATGACAGGCAAAGGCTTTGGATAGGTAGTGATCAGGGATTGGCTTTATTTAATCTTCGGACTGAGAGTTTCTCTACTTTTGACGTACAGACAGTGTCGGGGGTAAAGATTAATACACCTGTCAGCCATATTATGCTGGATAGTAAAAAACATTGTGGATAGGTACAGTGGGGCAAGGCCTTTTTCATTATGATTCTCATGCGGACAAGTTGTATCAATATACGGCCCTTGGAAAAATAAATTCCGATTACATTTCATATATATTAGAAGATAGTTCCGGTATTATTTGGGTAGCTACAATGAATGCTGGAGTAAGCCGATTTGTTCCATCGGAGGATCTTTTTCAACAGGTTGCAGCAGATGGGGTAAAGAATACAATCACTTTATTTGAAGATTCAAGGCGGAACCTGTGGGTGGGAAGTAGTGGAAACGGACTTTATTTACTGGAAAAGAAGGATAAACAACTTGTACAAAAATTAAAACCGTCAGATTCTAAAGGGGTGCTTCAGGTACGAAGTATTGTGGAGTGGATACCAGGAGAGCTTTTGATAGCTTCGGATGAAGGATTGACGAGCTATAATATTGTTACAGGAAAAGGTGAAACATTACGTTCGGATTACAGACAGACTAACGGGTTGAATGATAATTATCTGCAGACTTTGTTTGTGGATCATGAACAGGCGCTTTGGGTAGGCACTTATTTTGGCGGAGTGAATTATATTCCACCAACAGGAAATAGTTTTATACACTATTATAGAGGAAATACTCAGTTGGATGCTCGGATTATCAGCGTCTTTGCTCAAGCGGATCAAGATAATCTTTGGTTAGGGACTGATGATGCCGGTTTCTTTTATTGGGATCGTAAGAAAAATACATTTAAATCTTATAAACCTCAACATTCTGTTTCCGGTCCGACTTATCATAATATTCATGCTTTGTTACAGGATGGTGATAAATTGTATATCGGAATGTATATGGGCGGACTTGATATAATGGATCTAAAAACTGGAAAGTTTAAGAATTATAAGTTCGGTAGTTCTTCCAGATCTTTGTATGCATCAGGTATTTATGCGCTCTATAAAGATTCCGCCCAGTGCTTGTGGGTGGGAACTACTAATGGCTTGAATAAATATATTCCTGAAACAGATGATTTTGAACGGATTTATGAGGTACATCCGGCTGATGTGTCTTATATAATGGAAGATAAAAAGGGTATCTATGGGTATGTTCGCTTAATCAAGGTATTTTTCGTTTGGATAGGAAAACACAAAAATGGGAACATTTTTCTTTACGAACGGGGGAAGAGGAGAATCAGTCCGTTATTCCTTCCAATAAGATTATTACTGCTTGTTTGGATGAAAAAGAAAATTTATGGTTTGGAACAGATGGATGCGGCCTTTTAAAATATAATTATGAGGAGGAAGTTTTTGAGAAAGTGGTTTTACCGGAGAACATACGTGTGGTACACAAGATTATAGCGGCAAATAATGAACTGTGGCTGACGACCAGCAATGGTATGTATTGTTACCAGCCGGAGAATGGGAGTATCAAGATATATAACAAGCTGGACGGATTACAGGAAAATCAGTTTTTGCCCAATTCGGGAATACAGTTGGCGGACGGTACTATTTTTGTAGGAGGTATTAATGGATTTAATGAATTCCATCCGGATAGACTTGCTTCTCCTAATCAAAAAACGACAGTGGTTCTAGCTGACTTTCAGCTGTTCAACAAACCGGTAAAAGTCGGGAGTGACAATTCTCCTTTATCTACTTCCATTACGTATGCAGATCATTTGGTACTGGAACATAAACACTCCATTTTCAGTTTGTCTGTCGCTACGCTTAATTATGCTAATCCTTCTAAAAATCAATATAAATATAAGTTGGAAGGATTTGAAAAAGATTGGACTGAAACAAATTCAGCTCCTCGTGTGACCTATACTAATCTTCCTTCTGGGAATTATACATTCCGTGTCAGTGCTTCTAATGGTGATGGAGTATGGAACGAAAATGCGATTGTTTTTCCTATTAGGGTTCTTCCACCTTGGTGGGCTTCTACCTGTTTTATCATTTTGTATGTTTGTATGGGAATAGGTATGTTGGCTTGTTTATATTATCGCATGAATAAAAAGCAACGTGAGAAATTAATGATGATGGCAGTAGAGAAAGACAAGGAAATCTATCAAAGTAAAATAGAGTTTTTTACGCATATGATACATGAGATAAGAACTCCTCTTACCTTGATATTGGCTCCTCTTGAAAATGTGATGAGATCTACGGGAAGTATCGGAGAGGCTATGCCCCAGCTTTTAGTTATTGAGCGTAATGGAAAGCGATTGCTTAGTTTGGTGAATCAGCTTATGGATTTCCGTAAAGTAGAGTCGGGGGGGATGAATGTTACTTTGGTGGATGTTGACATAAAAGCGATTCTGGCAGCTGTTTGTCAACGTTTCTCTCTTTCGGCGGAACTGAAGAATGTCAAAATTGTACTTACAATGCCGGATGCGGCTTGTTACGCTAAAGTAGATCCGGAGGCATTTACGAAAATAGTGAGCAATTTGCTTACAAATGCATTAAAATTCACGGTTTCCCATATTTGGATTGATTTGATTCCCACAGAGGAAAACAAATTGGAATTGAGGATCAAAGATAATGGTCAAGGAATAGCCGTAGAGGAGCAAGAGAAGATTTTTACTCCTTTTTATCAGATACGCGAGAACAGGCCCACTGATAATATAGGGACAGGTGTAGGATTACTGTTGGTGAAAAACTGGTGAGTCTGATGCATGGTGAACTAAAACTGGAAAGTGAATTGGGCCTTGGAGCCACATTCATTATATGGTTCGATCGAAGTGAACAAGGTGAAACTTACAAGATGAGGCTAGGCAGACTGTTATATTGCCTCAGGCACCTATTGATGTGACTGAACAGAAGCCCTATCACATTCTTGTCGTAGATGATAATCAGGATTTATTAAATTATTTACGAATGCTTTTGGCTCCTAGATATCAGATTACTTGTGCTTCGAATGGTAAGGAAGCGCTTGATCTATTAAGTGAACTGATGCCGGATTTGGTTATCAGTGATGTAATGATGCCTGTAATGGATGGTATGGAACTTTGCCGGAAAATAAAACAGAATTTCCGAACAAGTCATTTACCAGTTGTTTTGCTTACTGCAAAGGTGGAAACAGGAGATTATGTGGAAGGATTGGAGAATGGAGCAGACCTCTATGTAGCAAAACCATTTTCTTCAGATATTATAAAAGCGCAGATACATAGTCTGCTGTCTAATAGAGAGCGAATGAAGGGAAGTTTCAAGACCGAACCGATGCTTTCTTCCGCTTCTGTTGCTAGTTCGCGGATTGATAAAGAATTTTTGGAAAAAGTGACTGGTATTATCGAAAGTAGAATGATAGATTCAGATTTTTCTGTTGATGTGTTGGCGCAAGAAATAGGGATTTCCCGTACAGGATTGTTCACAAAACTGAAAGCAGTGTCGGGTATGACCCCGAACGATTTTATTCGTATTATCCGATTGAAGAAAGCAGCAGTGCTGCTTTCTCAAGATGGGGTGCAGGTTAGTGAAGCCTGTTTTCAGGTTGGTTTTTCATCTCCATCTTATTTTGCAAATGTTTTCAGGCGCAGTTCGGGGTTGCTCCTACGGAATTCAAGCGTATGAAATTGTAAATTAGTGTAGAACTTTGTTCTTTACGAATTTTTTCCTATCTTGTACCCTCTAATGTTAGAATAGATGAAACAGATCTTCATTCTTTTTTTGCTATGGTTTGGTTTGTCGCTATCGGCGCAAGATCGGATCTCTTTGTTGTTTGTCGGTGATTTGATGCAACATCAGGCTCAAATTGATGCAGCCAGGCAAGGAGACGGGTATAATTATAATGATTGCTTCCGTCATGTGAAGAAAGAAATAAGTGAGGCGGATATGGCTATAGGGAACTTAGAGGTGACATTGGGAGGAAAGCCTTATAGAGGGTATCCGGCGTTCAGTGCTCCGGACGAATATCTTCATGCTATAAAGGAAGCCGGATTTGATGTATTGCTGACCGCTAACAATCATTGTCTGGATAAGGGGAAGTTGGGGTTGGAACGTACTATTCTGATGTTGGATTCTTTGAAAATACATCATGCTGGAACCTATAGAAACCCGGAAGAACGTCATAAGACTACCCGTTATTGATTGAGAAGAATGGTTTTAGAATTGTATTGTTGAACTATACTTATGGAACGAATGGCTTGAAGACTGATGCTCCGAATGTGGTGAATTATATTAATCGGGAACAAATAAAAAAAGATATTCTTGATGCACGCAGAAAACTTCCTAATGTTATTATAGCCTGTATGCATTGGGGAGTGGAATATTGTTCGTTCCCTAAACGATCGGAGTGTGAATTGGCTAACTGGTTGATTGAACAAGGAGTTGATCATGTAATAGGTTCGCATCCGCATGTACTCCAGCCTATGGAAATTGTAAAAGACCCCCGGACTCCTGCCCGGCATGTCATTGTTTATTCATTAGGTAATTTTATCTCAAATATGTCGAAAGAAAAAACGGATGGAGGAGCTATGGTAAGATTGAAGTTGCAACGGATTTTTCGAATAACCCGTTTAGCGGATTGTGAATATGCATTGGTTTGGACTTCAAGACCTGTTTTAAGTAAAAAAAAGAACTTTGAATTATATCCTGTTACTTTTATTAATAAATCCATTAATAATGAGGAACTTAATGTGATGAAACGTTTCTTGAAAGGAACTGAAAATTTATTAGGAAAATCGAATGGAGGCATAAAAGAGTATTTTTTTGAATAATTTTTCCTCAAAAAGTTTGCAGATATAAAAAAAGCAGTACCTTTGCATCGCTTTCGAAAGGAAAGCCTAACATGGTGACTATAGTTCAGTCGGTTAGAGCGTCAGATTGTGGTTCTGAATGTCGTGGGTTCGAATCCCACTAGTCACCCCTTCACCTATGAAAGGTTCTGTAAATCTAATGATTTATAGAACCTTTTTCAGTTTTTATGTCTATTAGTGTATTATCATGATGATAAATTGAAAGATAATAGCGAAAAGGATAAGTATATCTTGGAGTTGTTCCAGACATCTCCTAAGGAGGCTTTTCGTTTATTGTTTGATGCTTATCACATGAAATTATGTATATATGCGGTGCAGCTGACCGATTCTTTTGAGATGGCTGAAGATATTGTGCAGGATTTCTTTATCTATTTTTGGGAGAAGAAATATTATTTGAAAATAAATCAGAATCTTCGTTATTATCTTTATTTGTCTGTGCGGAATGCGGCCATCAATGCTTTGCAGAAAAACAACATGTTGTCTATGGAAGAACTCTCAGGCATTGATATGGGTATTCCTGAAGAGTCTATAGATGAAGAGGAGCAAGAGGAACGAAATAAGTTATTATTGGAAAAAACTACAAAATTACCTCATCAGGAATTACAGTGGTGAGAGCTGTCATTATGGAAAATAAGAAATATAAAGAAGCTGCTGAGGAACTTCATATTTCTGTGAATACCCTAAAAACTCATCTGACAAGAGCATTGAAACAATTAAGAAAAGAATACAATCTGCATTCACTGTTTTACTAAAATTAAATTTTTATTCTTTTTCTGTCACCCATTTATTAATTTGGACTCTCTTTTATTAAAAGAAAGTGATCAATGAACAAAGAGAATCCAAAAAAGAACAAAAAGTCTTTTGAATATTATATAGCGCAGCGAAAAGAAGAATTTCGTTGTCAATATGATCATGAACGTTCATGGGAAAACCTGCAATATAAGCTTCAAAAAAGAAAGAATCACCGTCTCAGTTTATATTGTGTAGCAGCCTCGGCAGCTTTTCTTTTTCTTATTTTAGGAGTCAGTCACATATTCTCTCTTCACAATAACACACAAAACAAGGAGGCCGTAGTGGCTGCTGTGGTTTCATTTCCGGAAACAGGCAGCCGCAAGGCTATCCTTACTTTAGAGAATGGAGAAAAAGTGGATCTGTCTGTTAAAAAGGGTACGATTTCTAATGCAAATTCTACTGTAATCAATAATAATGCCAATCAATTATTGACTTATAGAAAAGTGGAAGAGGTTTCTTCAACTCCTCAGATTAATACATTGGCTATTCCAAGAGGAGGGGAATATCAGTTGATTTTATCGGATGGAACAAGGATATGGATGAATGCTGAAAGTCTTTTGCGTTATCCAACTTCTTTCATTGGAGAAAAAAGAGAAGTTTTCCTAGAAGGGGAAGCTTTTTTTGAAGTGGCGAAAGATGCTAAGCACCCCTTTATAGTTCATACAAACAGACATTCGGTGGAGGTACTTGGTACAAGTTTTAATATATCTGCTTATCCTGATTATAAGGTATATACGACTCTTGCAGAAGGGCGTATCAAAGTAAGTACAACTAAAGTTTCGGTTGTGTTAAATCCTGACCAACAAGCGGTTATTGAACCGGATAATGATGATATAGTGACACGTGATGTGCCTGCTTATCTATTTACTTCCTGGGCGAAAGGAAATTATGAGTTTCGTAATACGTCTTTGTCTGAAATTGTTGCCCAACTGTCACGGTGGTATAATGTAGATATCTATTTTAAAAATGAATCTTTGAAAGATAAAAGATTTGCAGGTATCATTTTCAGGGATGAAGAGTTGAATTTTGCTATTGAAGTGATTGAGAGAGTGTCTAATGTACATTTTACTCGCGAAGAAGAAACGATTTACATTGAAGATAGTAGAGAAAAGTGAGTTATAACAAATAATATATTTATTAAATTAATCAACAAACATTATGAGTGCAAAACTTCGAGCAAAAATTTTTACGGCGGAAATCTCATGGTTAAATGCTTTGTTGCATTGGTCATATTCTTTTGTTCAGTGGGAAATCTGTTTGCTCAAACTGAGACGAAGGTAACTATCAATGTAGATAAAGTGTTGATCAGAACAGCGTTGGAACGGTTACAAAAAGAAACAAAGGTCCATTTCGTTTATGATGAAGAAAACATAGATCAGGATAAAAGAGTGAGTTTGTCTTATACTCAGGCTCCTCTTAAAATAGTTCTAGAAGATTTTTGTAAACAAACATCGTTACGTTATGAAGTGAAAAGAAACTTGATCCTGATTTTGCCGGGAAAGGCTGACAGGAATGTAAATCGTCAGTCTTTTTTAATGAAGGGTGTCGTTACGGATGAGGATGGAGAAAGTATAATTGGGGCTACAGTTATGATTGGTGGAACTAGTAAAGGTACTGTTACCGATATAAATGGGCAATATACATTGGAAGTCCAGTCTGGGGATTTAGTTTCATTTACTTTTGTGGGGATGACTGATAAAGTTATAAAAGCACAGGTAAATAAAAAGATGGTTAATGTTCAGCTTGAGAGTAATGCAACTGCTTTAGCAGATGTTGTGATTACTGGATATCAGACCTTATCAAAAGAACGCGCAACAGGTTCATTTGATAAAGTAGATTCCAGTGTGTTATCATCACGTCCGACAGCAGATCTTTCTACGGCATTACAAGGTTTGGTTGCTGGAATGCAGGCGACGGAAAAGAGGATGGAAGCATTGATTTTTTAATTCGTGGTTCAAGTTCATTATATGCTGATAAAAAACCATTGCTTGTAGTGGATGGTTTTCCTATTCAGGGGGATTTTAGTAGTATAAATCCGAATGATGTGGAAAGTGTTACAGTTTTGAAAGATGCGGCTGCTGCATCAATTTGGGGAGCTCGTTCCGCTAATGGGGTTATTGTTGTTACGACCAAAAAAGGTAAAAAGGATAAAGTTCAAGTTGATGTACAGGCATTTGTTCGTATAGGTACTAATCCTGATCTTGAATATATTATGAATCAGGCAGATAGCCGTACAATGGTTGATTATGAAATGAGAGCGTTTGAGAATAACTGGAAGATGGCAGCTTGGGAATATGCTCCAACTTTTTCAAAAATACAGAATTCTCTAACTTTGGCACAAGAGTTATATTATGCTAATAAATATCAAGGGCTTTCTAAAGAAGAAATGGAGCAGGGATTAGAGCGTTTACGTAATACTAGTAATCGTCAACAATTGAAAGATTATTTAATGCAAACACAGTTATTGCAACAATATAATGTCAGTATATCTGGAGGAACTGAACGTATGTCAAATTATATGTCTTTAATGTATGAGAAAAATGATGAAGTACTATTAAACGTGGATATGAGAAGTTCATGATTAACTATAATAATTCATATAAGGTTACAAAATGGTTGACTGCTAATTTGATAACAACCTTGCAACGTAAGGATCAAGAAACGTCTGGCGTGACTATTGGTGAATTCAGTAATTTGTCACCTTATGAAATGTTATTGAATGAAGATGGTAGTTATGCAACTAATTTGAATGTATATAATCGTGCGGAATTAGAAAAATTGCCTTTAGAAAAATTACCTTATAGTGATTGGTCATACAATATGCTTCGTGAAGTGCGTGGGCGTGAATATAAGACTACAAATACAATGTATCGTGTTCAGCTGGGGTTAAATGCTCAAATTATTAAGGGACTGAATTATGATATGCGTGTGCAGTATGAATCGACATCTTCAGAATATAAAAATTATGATAGCGAAGATACTTTTTATGCGCGTAATTTAGTAAACTCATATACGGAATATAATAATGAAACACAGGAAGTAGGGGTTTCTCGTATTCCTAAAGGTGGGGTCTTGCGATCAGGTAAGACGGAATATTCAAATTATGTATTTAGAAACCAATTGAATTATAACAATTCATTTGCAGAAAAATATGAAATTTCTGCATTAGCTGGTATTGAAATAAGCCAATATGATACCGAAGGTACTGTTAATCCGTATGTGTATGGATATAATAAAGAGAAAAATACATCATCTGTTCCTCCTTATGGGTATGGTAGTAATGTAGACTCATTCAAGAATTTTTTGGAAATAGTGCAACAATTGAGGGTGGAAATACAAGTTATAGTCTTCGTTGTGACAGATATGTATCCTATTATACTAATATAGGGTATGTATATGACGGAAAATATGGAGCTTCTTTCAGTGCTCGTGGTGATGGATCTAATTTTGTTTCGGATGACCCGTCTTTTGCGTTGGTCGCCTATGTGGTCTGTTGGCGCAAAATGGAATATAGGTAAAGAAGAGTTTATAAAAGATATAGATTGGATTAACTATTTAAATTTACGTGCTACTTATGGAATAAATGGTAATGCGGAAAAAAGTACCTCGCCGTTGACATTGGTTTCTGTTGGAAGTTCGGTTAATTCTACTACAGGTACTATTACTGGAAATATCTCTAGCTTTGGTAATCCATCTTTGCGTTGGGAGAAAACTTATACTACAAATATAGGTGTTGATTTTGACTTGTTTAGAAGTAAATTATCCGGTAAGTTGGATTTTTATAATCGGAAAAGTAAGGATGTTATCGGACAGGTTACTATTCCGTCTGTATATGGTACTAGTACTCAGAAATTTAATAATGCTGAAATATTAAATCGAGGTGTTGAATTAGAGTTGACAGGAAACTTCCATATACCATCGGTAGATTTGGGGATTCGTTCCACTGTGACTTATGCTTATAACTACAATAAGATTTTAAAGCTTTATTATCCGGCTCTTTATTGTTATGAATTAGTAGAAGCAGATACTCATGTCGAAGGAAGACCAGTCGGTAGTTTGTATTCATATGATTTTTTGGGAACGGAAAATGGAATACCTTATGTTATTGGGGCTAATGGAGATAAAATATCCATGAATGATGTTTCTGTACATAATCGTTCTTTGGGACTTGATATCTTGCATTATAGTGGTACTACTATTCCTCCCCACACATTTGGATGGTCTAATCAGTTTACTTGGAATAATTTCAGTTTATATGTTTATTTAACAGGTAATTTTGGTGGTATCTTTCGAGCGCCTACTGCCGGAAGTATTCCTTCTGTAGGTAGCGGAAAAACTTTTGTCAGTAGTTCTATTAAGGATTTTGCTGATAGTGATGGTACTCTATATCCTACTTGGCCTCTTAAAGATGAATCTAATTTTTATTTATGGGATCGTTATACTCCGAATTTAGAATATTTTGTTCAAGATGCTTCTTTTATTCGTTTGAAAGAAATCAATTTAGAATATAATTTGTCTAAAAAACTTGCTGGAAAATTACATCTTAGGGGGGCGAAACTTTTTGTTCAAGCACGTAATTTAGGATTGATTTATTGTGCTAATGATTATGGGTATGATCCTGAATGGCTACCTGGAAGTAATAAACCATCTGCAACAATTGCCTTTGGCGCTAATATTAATTTTTAATTTAAAGATTATGAAACAAATAATATATGTTTTTTTGTTGACTGTATTGTCTTCGTGTGATAGTTATCTGTCTAAAGTGCCTTCGCCTTCTACTAGTGCTCCTATTAATAACGTGGAACAACTGGTTGCAATTTATGATAATGCAACAGCATTTATTAATGAAACCAATCCCTTTGCTTGTTATTCCAATGATGATGCCGACTTGACAGCCGAATTATATAAAGCTGATCCTAGTGCATTTGCTATATCAAGTACGGTTTTTTATAATATATTGCATACAGCAGGGATTGCTTCACAGGCTTCGGATGGTTTATGGAATGGAGAGTATTCAAATATTTTTAAAGCTAATACCATAATTAACAATGTGGATAAAGTTACTGGAGATGAAAGCGAGAAAATAAAATTAAAATGTAATGCCCATTTTTTACGTGCTTATTCGTATTTCGTATTAGCTCAATATTATTGCTTGCCTTATTGTGAAGCCAATAAAAATGCTTTGGGACTTCCCAAACGTTTGAATACGGATTTGAGGAGTCAATAGCCAGGGTGTCATTGGACGAAATTTATCAATTGATATTAGATGATTTGGAAATTGCAGCCGTGACCCCAGATAAGAGTGTAAATCCTAATTTTCCATGGCGTATTTGTCAGGCAACAGTAAATGCATTACTTTCACGTGTATACTTGACAATGGGGAATTATAAGGAGGCACAAGCTACTGCGGAAAAGGCTTGGAAGGAGCTCCTGAACTATTGGATTTTAATGAATTGGGTTATGCTCCTGTTGAATCTTATCCAGAAATGGAGGGTCTTCCGGCACAGGATGTATATAATTGTGAAACTCATAAATGGACAACGATTAAGTATTTATATTGGAAGGAATTTCTTTTCCCACGTTTTACTTATGCGCGTAGTCAATGGATTATTCCATCTGATGATTTAGTGAGTCTATATGATCAGCAGAATGACCGCCGTTTTAAGTTGTTTTTTGTGGAACATGGAAACCGTCGTATGGGAGTTCCGTATGAAGCATATCGTTATAATCCTTAATTCCGCAACATAATTGATAATTATTTTTATAAGTTCCTGAGCAACATTTTTGTTGCCCAGGTTTTTGCCATGTCAGCGTTTTCACTTACCTTAGTGTTGCGAATCCAAAGACAAAGAAAACCGCAACAGGCATGGCAAAGGTAGCAATAAAATCCGAAAGACTCACTCCTTTTGGAGGCATATTTCCAA